>Ga0222657_1000042_pt1 | contig 103692 bp, 76 predicted proteins | sample AntAcemetagen474_FD_179858 | JGI IMG/M metagenome (GOLD analysis project Ga0222657, IMG submission 179858) | Saline water microbial communities from Ace Lake, Antarctica - #474 | ecosystem: Environmental > Aquatic > Non-marine Saline and Alkaline > Saline | place: Antarctica: Ace Lake... | reverse complement strand
ATGTGTTCGATAACTTTATTAACATTTATATGATCGGGCAATGGAAGTTGAACTATTAATCCGTTAATTTCATCATCATTATTAACAAAATCTATGGTACTTAACAGTTCCTCTTCGGTTATATCATCAGGAAATTTATATACTGAAGAAATTATACCAACGTTTTTAGCAGCTTTTTCCTTGCTTGCAACATAGGTTTGGCTGGCAGGATCATCACCAACAATAATAGCTACCAAATGAGGAGTTTCCTTCCCATTATCTACCATAGCAGCTACTTCAGCTTTAATTTCGTCTTTTACTTTTGAAGCAATAAGCTTTCCATCAATTATTTTTGCAGCTTTGTGTATGGACATTATTGTAAATATTTAAAGGATTAAAAATTAAAAAATATAAGAATTTAGCGTTTCAGCTGATTCATCATATTTGCCATTTTTCTACCACCACCGGTAGTCATCATTTTCATCATTTTACTGGTTTCAGAAAATTGTTTTATAAGTCTGTTAACTTCCTGAATATCTGTACCTGCACCTCTGGCAATTCTTTTTCTTCTAGAACCGTTAAGAATCTTTGGAGTTTCTCTTTCTTCAGCTGTCATTGAAAAAATTATTGCTTCAATACCTTTAAATGCATCGTCATCAATATCTGCATCTTTAATAGCTTTGCCAACACCAGGTATCATCCCCATAAGATCCTTAACGTTACCCATTTTTTTAATCTGCTGGATCTGCTTTAGAAAATCATTAAAATTAAACTGGTTTTTAGCAATCTTTTTCTGGAGCTTTCGTGCTTCTTCAACATCATATTGTTCCTGAGCTTTTTCAACAAGAGTAACAATATCACCCATTCCCAAAATACGATCAGCCATTCGAGAAGGGTGAAACAAATCAATTGCCTCCATTTTCTCGCCAATACCAACAAATTTAATGGGCTTATTTACGATTGATTTTATTGTAAGTGCAGCACCACCACGTGTATCTCCATCAAGTTTTGTTAAAACAACTCCATCAAAATCAAGCTTGTCGTTGAAAGCCTTAGCGGTATTAACAGCATCCTGACCTGTCATTGCATCAACAACAAACAGAATCTCATTTGGATTAATAGCCGACTTAATGGAAGATATTTCATCCATCATCACTTTATCAACAGCTAAACGACCAGCTGTATCAACTATAACTATATTCCGTGAATTATCTTTAGCGTGTTTAATAGCATTTTTAGCAATTTGAACTGGGTTTTTATTTCCCTCTTCTGCAAACACCTCCACTCCTATTTGCTCTCCAAGAACTTTAAGCTGATCGATAGCAGCAGGACGATACACATCACACGCTACCAACAATGGACTACGCCCATGCTTTGATTTAAGATAATTTGCAAGTTTTGCTGAGAATGTTGTTTTACCAGAACCCTGTAAACCTGCAATAAGGATAACTGCAGGCTTACCTTTAATATCAATATCCTCCTGTTCGCCTCCCATCAAAGATGCCAATTCATCATGAACAATCTTTGTCATGAGTTCACCGGGCTTAATGGCAGTTAACACATTAGCACCTAGAGCTTTCTCTTTAACATCACTTGTAAAGTCTTTCGCAATTTTATAGCTAACATCAGCCTCAATTAAGGCTTTTCTAATTTCCTTAATCGATTCAGCAACATTGATTTCGGTAATACGACCCTGACCTTTTAATATTTTAAACGACCTATCAAGTCTGTCGGTTAATCCTTCAAACATATTCTAATAATTTTTTAGGTGGCAAAAATAATAAAGATTAGCGAGTTATAGTATGATAAAATGATTCAATTGTTCGATTGTTTTATTGTTTGAATGTTTGAGAAACTTGAAACCTAAAATTACTATTTTCCTTTTTCATGCACAATAACAACAATCTCAAATGTTTTTACCGGCTTTTCATTAGAGTCATATTTTGATCCATACTCCATGTAAAGTTTTGAAGTGCCAGCTCCAATAGTCTTAAACCTAAAATTATAAATTCCCGGAGTATCCAACCTACCGTCACTAAGCATGTAATTAGGTTTCCCTGTTTTGATAATTACAGTGTCTTCATATGCAATTCTCCTCCAATCATTTCCAGACATTGCATCAGCAGGTAACTGGATTTTTAATATCTGATCGACAGTCATATGAACTGTTTTCCCATTATCAGAATATTTAACTAATATCTCCCTGCATCCATAAAGCAAAGGTATTAAAACAATTATAGTGAAAAATAACAACTTTTTCATAAATTTTATTTTTTAGAAGCTATGTAATTTTGTTCTTTGCTCGTGCAAACAAACTATCGATTCTCAAAATTATCAATAAACTCAGCAATTTTATTTGCTCCAATTCGTTTAGCAATAATTTTTTTATCCTTATCAAGTAAATAAATAACAGGTGTGCCATAAATATCGTATAAATCGTGAAAATCTTTTGTAGCACTTCGAGTACCGTTTACGTTAATTCCTGGCATCTGTTTTTCTATTATTGCTTTTTTCCATTTTTCAAGATCGCTATTTATATTAATTGCAAAAACCTCAATATCATAATCAGGATGATTGTACAACTTATTTAAATCAATTATTTCTTTACCGCAAATACCACAATCAGTATCCCAAAAAAATAAAATTGTATAATTTTTAGATATAGTTCGAAATGACAAAAGCGATCCTGTAGTATCAATTAATAACAAATCAGGGGCTGGCTGTTGCAATAAAATAGGCCTGATTTTATTAGCCCTATCCTGCAATGATTTCAATACGGAGGGTGTTGTATTTGATATAGATTCTTTACTAAAATATTCATCAACCAAATGTACAAACACCTTATCGAAACCCATAAACTTTGGATTTTGATATTCAGAGATAAAACTCCAAACCAAATATCCAATAACCTCTTGTGATGGTCTTGATTTTGAAATAACAGTATCAATTGCGACAATTACTGAATCTGGATTAAAAACCACAACCTGATCAAAATATTGATCAACTTTTCTGGTAAAAATTGGAGTACGCAACAAACTACTATCGCTCAAATCAAAATAGTCCCAATAATGTTGCTTATAATATCTGAACGACAATGTGCTATCTGGAGAATTTATTATTGAATCAGGAATATCAATATCACGCATGGCATTTAATAATGATGTAATAAAAACTCCCTGATTATTTTCAATAATGTTCATTTTATATTTAATAGCACTTTCATTTAAAGAATCAAGACTATTTTTCAGTTTTTTAGTATCTTCTGACATAGCAGATAGTGAGTCAATACTTTTAATAAGTAGTTTGTTTAATTGAAACTGTTTCTCATTAAACCTCATATAGGAATAAAAAGTCTTATTCTCATTTGAACCACGCACTTTCATATTAAGAGTATAATTTAAAGTATCAGTTTGCAAAATAAACTTCTGATTGCTACTTACGATAAACTCAAATAGCTTTTTTTTATTCGAATTAACAACCATATAAATACCACCGGGCAACTTATTATCTCCCTTAAATTCAAACTCCCCTGGTTTAACCGAATAAACGGTATCTACTAATTTTATTTTGTTCCCATAATATGATGTGATTATGAGAATACTATCTTGATAACCATGTATTCGAATCTTTACTTCATATTGATCACCGGCAATTACTTCTACGATAGACACAAAAACAATAAAGATCGCTAAAAAAAGCCTCATTATACCTCCCATATAGTTGATTTAGATTTATTATTCGCCAAAAATATTAAAGAAAAACTCTTTAAATACATGTTATTATGAATAAAATTGAAAAAAAACAACTTTTTTTCACAAACATGGTATAAAATATAGAATTTTAGGTACTACTAATTAGAGAATAATTATTTTTTATATGATTTAAACCACTTTATCATGAATAATTACAGACTTAAAAACGTACTTATTATAGCTATGTTTTTGATATTTAACTCAGTAACTGCTCAGAATCAGATTTCTGGTGTTGTTAACTATCACGATAACCCATCAAATCCTCTTCCTGATGTTACGTTGGAATTATATGACACAGATAATAATATTGTAGCTACTTCATTCTCCAATATCAACGGAGAATTTGCTTTTTTAGACATACCAAATGGACAATATTCCTTAAGGTCATCAACATCATTACCGGTAGGTGATATTAACTTAGTAGATGCCTCATTAATTCTTCAATATTTATTTGGATGGATCACATTTAATGATATTGAATTCGAAGCAGCCGATGTTAATGATAATGGTAGAATTACTTTTGGTGACTACGTGACTATTATTGTAAATTATTTTATGGGAGGTAACTCTTTTCCTGCTGGTGATTGGCAGTTTATTGATATTAATGTTGATCTCACATCCAGAGCCTATGCGGATAGTGTTGATGTATGCGGTACTTCAACTGGTGATGTTGAAGGAGTATGGTTGCCAGGAGGAAGATCAGTTGATTTAATTACAGAAAATCAATATATAACTGAGATAGATAAAGAAGAAGTTGAACTGGAAATCGGTTCAAGCTACAACGATCTAATTAGTGGCTTTAATTTAAACCTTACGTACCCAGTTAACTTAATCGAGATAACTGATGTTAAGGGACCTGATGAAAATTTCCATTTCAATATAGATAAAAACACAGGTATGCTAAAAGTTATATGGCTTGACGAAAGCCAAAAACCAGGCACAAGGTTTTTTGGTGAAACTCTTTTCAGAGTAAAAGTTAAACAAATAGCGAATTCTACAAGAAATGAAGAGGGTATTTTCTCATTGTTAGAAGGTAGTATGGTACTAGATAATAAATCAAAACAAATTGACGAAATAAGTATTACTCTCCCTAAATTTACTACAGCAGGAAATAGATTAGAATTAGAAATCTCAAGCTATCCAAACCCAGTAATGAATAATCTTAATTTGAAAATCACATCTCCGGTTAGTAATAGTGCCAATATATTCATATATGATTTAAGTGGTAGGTTAGTTCAGCAAGTCAACAATGCAAACATCTACAAAGGGACACAGCTAATCAACTTGAACGTAAAAGACTTACCTTCTGGACAATATTTATACAAAGTTAATTTACAAGGTGATAAAAATATCAGAGGGCGCTTTCAGAAAGCTAATTAATTGTATTAATTGCATAAAAATATCTGACAAACAAGCAAACAAAAGTAAATATTTAAAACAAAAAGAGACTGGAAACGGTCTCTTTTTGTTTTAATAACCAACCGTTCAATTCTTTAGCACCACAATTATTTTTCCCAACTTCTTATTTAAAATTAAGCTTGCATCTTAAAGTATAAAAAATGTAATTTTCCTGTTGTGAATTTCATAAGATTGCTATTTTTGTTGAAGAAATCACCAATCCAAATAAATAGTGATTATATTGGCTGGAGGAAAAAATCTATTTTATTTATTGAAATTATTGTTTAGCTACTTTGTGTTGTTATTGATTTTATCATCCAATGTTGTAGCAGCACCAGAATTTGAACACATAGATAATGATAACCCGATAAATGACAAAATAAACTCTAGTGACACCCTGGAACAATTAGTAATTCTTAGTGAATTCTATTGGGCAACAGACAGAAAAAAATCTGATTCATTAATTTCATTAGCTTTTAATACTATATCAAAAAATCAACCGATAGACAGTATTCTTTTGGCAGATGCCTATCACATGCTTGGCAAAGTATTAATAAATAAGAAAGAATCTAAATCAGGAATTGAAGCCTTAAAAAAATCCCTTTTAATTAAACAAAACATAAGCCAACATGACCATAAATCGTTGGCAAAAACCCTTAATTATATAGGCAGAGGATATTTAGGCTTACAAAAATTTGATAGTACTATATACTATTGCAATAGTTCCAAAGAACAGTTGATAAATAACAATATCAAAGATATCAACCTTTACTACACATTTCTTAATATAGGTATTAGTCATGCAAGTCTTGGAAAGTATAATTTAGCTGTTGATTATTTTGATACAGCACTAATTGCATTAACTGAAAGTGGAAAAATTATTGATAGTCTCATTATTGCAGGATACTATTATAATTATGCGCTCTTAACAACTCTAACAGGCAACCTAAAAGAAGCAAATGAAAATTTTGAAAAAGCAGAAGCTTTATACAGCAATAAACTTGGTGGGGATAATATTATTCTGGCAGGGATAAACAATAATAAGGGTATAAATTCATATTATGATTTTGAATTCTCGAAAGCTGAACTTTTTTATAAAAAAGCCTTAGACATTTATATAGCTAATAATGAAAATATAGAAGGGATACCCCGGATGTACAATAACTTGAGTCAGGTCAGTCAAGATATGGGTGATTATATTTCATCAATAAACTATTGCTTATCAGGTCTTAAATATTTGCCTGGAAACGACCTCAAGTTGATCCTAAATAAAAATATTGCCCGTTCATATGCCGCAATTGGCGATAATGAAAAAGCTAGCTACTATTTCGAAAATGCCCTAGCCCTTCTTAAAGAAGAAAATATTAACCCAAAACGTTATCAAGAATTATATTCAAGCTATGCTGATTTTTTATATAATATAAATAACAATTCTTTATGTATAAACTATTACAAAAAGGCACTGCAATCTGCTAACCAGCTTTATGGATCTTATTCTGACCAATCAGCTGATATTTTATCTCAAATTGGTGCTTTTTATTTAAATAATATAAATAATGCTGACTCTGCTATTTTTTATTATAATAAATCAATCTCCACTTTCAACAAAAACAAGGGTGATACTGAGGGTGCCAACTTAAATATTGTGCAAGAAGGTGAAGCCCAAGTTGGATATGCATCAGCACTATTACTAAAATTTAAGCAAACCAGGAATATTGAGCAATTAACTGAAGCCGACACAATTTTTATGAAAGTGCTTAGCAAAATGGAGAAGATTCGTAATAATTTAAGCAATGACAACAAATTACTATTAATTGAACTTATTGATCCTGTATATAATTTGGCTATAAATAATTCGTATGAATTATATAAATATACAAACGATACATCTTACATTGAGAATATATTTAACTACATTGAAAAAAATAAATCATCTGCATTATTGTCAGCTGTAAATACTGAAAATGCACTTAAAACATCAGATTTACCTGAGGATACTTTTAAATACGAACATCTGTTAAAAGATGAGATAAATGGATTAAGTCAATTACTTGAAAATGAAAACACAAAAGAAAACCCAAACAATAATAAGATTAACTTTTTTGAAAACAAGCTTCTTAATCTAATAGTTACTTACGACAGCCTTATTTTAGCTATCGAGCAAAATTACCCCAAATATTATTCTGTAAAATATGACAGATCAGTAATTAATGTAGCTGATATTAAAAATAACCTTAAAGATGATGAAGCAATTATTGAGTACCAGCTAGCAGATTCAGTACTTTATCTGTTAACTTTTACCAAGAATGATTTTAATATTAAAGAAGTAGCAATTGATACAAATTTTTACAATTCGTTAAAATACATTATTTCAATAAAGGAAATCGATCTCAATAGTGAAAGCAATAGAAAGTTTAACGAATTTATGCATAACTCTCACAAACTATGGAAAACTCTTATTGAACCTGTTAATAGTTTACTGAATAATAAAAGACTAATAATAATCCCTGATGATTTATTGGGCTACCTCCCTTTTGATTTGTTAATCGAATATGATTTTGAAACTGATAGTATAAATTATAGGGACCTTCCTTACCTTATTAAGAGTCACCCAATTTCATATTCCTACTCTGCCACATTAAAATATAATACTTATTTTAATACTAAAAAAAAGAAACCAACACATAACATACTGGCATTTGCACCTTTATACTCCGAAAATAATTCTGGTTTAATGAATCTTCCATTTGCTAAGAAAGAAGTTTTAAGTATTGTTAATAACCAGGGTGGCAGGGCATTCTATGATGATCAAGCAACAAAAGAGAACTTTTTAAAACATGCAGGCTCTAACAATATACTTCACCTTGCTATGCATGCAATAATTAATGATTCCTTGCCCATGCAGTCGAAGTTGGTTTTTTATAATGACAATAGTAATACCACATCCAACTACATGTTTACTCATGAAATCTTTAATATGGATCTAAATGCATCAATGGTAACACTTAGTGCCTGTAATACAGGAACCGGCAAATTCAGTAAGGGAGAAGGAATTATGAGTCTGGCAAGGGGGTTTATATACGCAGGTGTACCATCAATAGTTATGACTCTATGGGAGGTTCAAGATGCTAGCGGATCAATTATTATGGATAAATATTACGATTACTTAAGCCAAGGAATGACTAAGGACATAGCACTACAACAAGCTAAGTTAAACGTTCTTTTGGACGCAAATATGGCCAAATCTCATCCTTTTTTCTGGTCAAGCTATATTATTAATGGAGATGCTTCAGAAATAGAAATTCGCAATTACAGTAGCTTTTATTATTACTGGATTATTGCTTTTTTATTGATATTAATAATTGTTATTGTCTCACATTACAGACCGGGCAACCTGTCAAGAAGAATTGACTAATATAAATTGATTACTATTCCGTACTTACATCAAATGAGTTAAAAGTTAAGTACCCTACTAACCTATCATATTCAGGAACTTTTTCACGATAATACACATAAACGGAATATTGGTTTTTTGTTTCCCAATGATCTCCCTCAATAACAGATACACTTCCCCTCATCTTTCCATCAGGAACAACAGCAAACAAATAGTCGTAATAACCCTGTTTTAGAAACAATCTACCATGATACATATTTAGATGTGAATTATATCTCATTTTACTTTTTTCATCCAGTTGCCAGTTATTTAGTGCACCCAATAAATAAATATTAGCATCCTTAATTTTCGGATATTTTAACCAAAATTCAACCCAGGCATATTCTCCTTCTGTATTTGTATTTTGACCTGTTCGAGCCTTTATAAGCTTTTTACCATGTATATCCGGATTTGCGCTATATGGTTTATCAGTCTTTGGATAATCGGTATGCAATATCACATCGTATCCATCAGCCTCACTAATAATTTGCTTTATGTACATCGACTGATACCAATAACTCTTCATATCGAAATTTCTATATTGATTTCCACCCTCAAAAACAATCCCTTCTCGATAATCATAATTCAACTGGTCTAGCATCATTGACGTTGGTTTTAAATTCTCTTTAATATTATCCCACCTGCCATTTTGTTGAATTGAAACATTAATCCGCTTCATTGGCTCAGCAGCAAACAAATCAGGAGTAAATAACTTGAGATCAATTTGTTGCTTGTGCCTAACAAATTCAAGATTCTTAGGATAATATGGTATATCAACATCAACTCTTACAATTGGCTCAACAACAAAAAACCTCTTAGTAAATATTACATCCTCATCATCAGGTGAGTCAAGGTATACTTTCAAAATATAATTGCCTGAAATCTTTATTTGCATATCACGAGTAGGAAAAAGAAGGTCATAATGTATATAAGGTGGTATTGCATTTACAGAAAAATCATATTTTGTGATATCTTCTTCAAAAAAACCATCCAAATAATCCATTTGATCCAGATTTGATATTTCCCAATCTTTGGTGCAATGAATAAAAGTATATCTAAACAAATATGATTCAGCACTCATATCATCAAACGATAGACGCAATTTGTCAGTTGAATTTAACCTAATCACAGGGAGCAATAATTGATCAGATGGTGGATGTAATAATACAGTATGAATATTTTCATCGTAGACTAAATCCTTATTCTCAACAATACTCGCAGCAACATTAACTGATGCAGCAAAAAAGCAAATAGTAATGATAATATACTTAACCATAATTTATATTTAAAAAGTTATAATATTTAGGATGAAAAGATTTTCAAATTTAATAATTTCTCCAATTAAAGGCACATTGATAAAAAATAGTTGCTTCCACAACTATTACAACCCAAATAATCAAAAAATAGAAACTATTTAATCAAAAAATAGAAACTAAATCCACCATCAATAATTGATGCAATTCTCTTAACAACAAAACAATTATACTGCTTATATACAAACATTTAAGTGACTATACTTATTTAGAGTCTTTAAAAATTTCACAATATAGTCAGTTTTCATCTCGAGAAAAAATATAAATGCCTAAATTGCGCACCAATTAACACATGAATTTTTACACATATGTCAACTACATTTATAATTAAAAAAGGTCTGGATATAAAGCTGATAGGAGATGCTGAGAAGACTATCGTTGACTTAAATGCTAATCGATTTGCCATTAAACCTCCAAATTTTATTGGTTGCTTCCCTAAAGTACTGGTTAAGGAAGGTGATTTGGTAGTAGCAGGAACACCTCTATTTTATGATAAATATAGAGACAACATAATTTTTACATCACCTGTTAGTGGAAAAGTTGAGGCAATTAGGCGCGGAGCAAAAAGGCGATTGCTTGAAATAATTATTAATTCTGACGGAAAAAATGAAACTATTGACTTTGGCAAATCCAACATAAACGATCTTAAAAGAGAAGCTGTTGTTGAGAAAATGCTAACAAGTGGTGTATGGCCTTTACTGCGTCAACGTCCATATTCAGTTATTGCTAACCCAGTTGATGTACCAAAGGCAATTTTTGTTGCTGCTTACGATACATCACCCCTTGCACCCGATTTTGATTTAATAGTACACGGACAGGGAGATGAGTTTCAGGCAGGACTTGATGTTCTAACAAAACTAACCGAAGGTAATGTTCACTTAAACGTTGATAGTAATAAAACAACCTCGAAAGTATTTTTGAATTCAAAAAACGTTCAGGTAAACAAATTTTCAGGTCCGCATCCATCTGGAAATGTAAGTGTTCATGTTAGCAAAATTGATCCCATTAACAAAGGTGATATTATTTGGTATTTATACCCACAGGATGTTCTAACAATTGGTAAATTATTTTTAACTGGTAAATTTGATGCAACACGGATTATTGCTTTTGCAGGATCAGAAGTTAAGAATCCGAAATACTATAAAACATTTATAGGAGCATCGTTAAAAAATATGGTTTACGAAAACACCACTGACGGAAACAACAGGTTTATAAGTGGTAATATATTAACTGGCGAAAAAATTGAAAAAGATGGATTTGTAGGCTTCTACGATTCATTAGTAACAGTTATACCCGAAGGTAATCATCATGAATTTTTTGGATGGTTATTACCCGGATTTAATAAATTTAGCTTTTCGCATACTTTCCTGTCATGGTTAAATCCAAACAAAAAATACAGACTTGACACTAACCTTCATGGAGGAGTGAGAGCTTATGTTATGACAGGTAAATATGAAAAAGTATTTCCATTTGATATTTATCCAATGCAACTAATAAAGGCTGTACTGGTTGAAGATATTGATCAAATGGAAAATTTGGGTATATATGAAATTGATAACGAAGATTTTGCCCTTTGTGAGGTAATTGACACATCAAAAACCGAAATCCAATCCATTATTCGTAAAGGTTTAGATTTGATGCGTCAAGAAATGAGTTAATAAAAAAAATTTCAGTTGTAAATGAAAGCACTTAGAAAATTTTTAGATAAACAAAAGCCGCATTTTGAAAAAGGTGGTAAGTTTCAAAAGCTGCAGTCAGCTTTTGATGCTGTTGAAACGCTTTTTTATGTACCTGATAAAGTAACTACATCAGGCGCTCACATCAGAGATGCTGTTGACATGAAAAGGACAATGATTGTGGTGTTCATTGCTCTAATACCAGCATTACTATTTGGCATGTGGAATATTGGCTACCAGCACTTTCTATCTTTGGGAGAATCGTCTGACCACTGGACTATGTTCCTATATGGGTTCCTTAAAATGCTTCCAATAATAATTGTGAGTTATGGTGTAGGTCTTGGTTTGGAAATAGTTTTTGCTCAGATTAGGGGACATGAAGTAAACGAAGGATTCTTCGTTTCAGGATTATTAATTCCTATGATTATCCCACCGGAAACACCATTATGGCAAATAGCTATAGCTGTAGCTTTTGCAGTTATTTTTGGTAAAGAAGTATTTGGTGGCACTGGTATGAACATAGTTAACCCGGCATTAATTGCCCGTGCATTTCTCTTCTTTGCATATCCTAGTGATATGTCAGGCGAGAAAGTCTGGATTAGCGAAATGGGAGATGCTATTTCAGGAGCCACACCACTTGGTAAAGCACTCGTTGGCAACTTAAACGAAATGCCTTCAATTTTTGAAATGTTTATTGGAACTATTCCTGGATCTATCGGAGAAACATCAGTATTAATGATTCTAATTGGTGCAGTTATACTTCTTGCAACAGGCATTGCAAACTGGCGGATAATGTTTAGCGTATTTGCTGGTGGTTATATAATGGGTTTATTATTTAATCTGTGGGGGCTCAATGCATATATGGAAATGAACCCTATAAATCACTTATTATTAGGAGGTTTTGCATTTGGCGCTGTATTTATGGCTACTGACCCTGTTACTGCAGCTCAAACTAAAAATGGGATGTATATATACGGATTCCTTATCGGCATCATTGCAATACTGATACGTGTATTCAATCCTGCATACCCCGAAGGCATGATGCTTTCCATACTACTTATGAACGTTTTTGCACCTTTAATTGATCATTATATTGTTGAATCGAACATCAATAAAAGGCTGAAACGAATGAAATTAGCTTTAAAAAATTAACAAATAATATATAAACTATGTATACTAACGGTTATATATTCAGATACGCTGCCATAATGGTGATCATTGCTGCTGCTTTGCTTTCCACGGCTGCTATGCTACTCAAACCATTTCAGGAAAGGAATGTGGCAATTGAAAAAATGGGAGGAATCTTAGCCTCTGCACAAATCGAAGGTGTTAATACTGAAAACACCATTGAACTTTTCAACAAATATGTTACTGAAGAGATTGTAGTTGATCAAGACGGTAATGTTGTTGAATCTTTCAAAGAAGGTGCCAAGGAAAATGGAAAAGCTTTTAAGCTTAATATGAAGACCGAGCTTTATAATAAGAAGCAAGGTATCGGTTTTGAACTGCCTATTTATGTCATTAATCAAAATGGAACCAAAACATATATTTTCCCAATGAGGGGAGCAGGTTTATGGGGTCCTGTTTGGGGCAATATCGCTCTAGGCGAAGATTTTAATACTATAAAAGGTGTTACTTTTGATCATAAGGGAGAAACTCCAGGACTTGGTGCCGAAATTACTACAGATGCATTTACAAGTCAATTTACCGGAAAAACAATTTTTGATAAAGCAGGAACTTTCAAATCTATTAAAGTTAAAAAGGGTGGTGCAAAAACACTTCCTGCAAATGAGCAGATTCATGGGGTAGATGCTATATCAGGTGGTACAATTACCAGTGATGCCGTAAATGATATGATAGCAAACGTACTTGAGGGTTATTTACCATATATTGAAAAGGAGAGAAAGAAATGAGCACAGAAATAAAGGAACGCGAGCCGTTATTTTCGGCAAAAAACATGAGGTTGATAAAAACTCCAATCAACTTAACCAACCCTATTACTGTTCAGGTACTAGGTATTTGTTCTGCTCTGGCAGTTACAGCCAAACTTATGCCGGCAATAGTAATGTCGATATCTGTGATTGTTGTTATGGCAGTTTCAAATGTTGTTATCTCTTTACTTAGAGATGGAATACCTCCTCGTATTAGAATTATTGTTCAGCTGGTTGTTATTGCTACAATGGTTATTCTTGTTGATCAGGTGCTTAAAGCATTTGTATACGATGTAAGTAAACAACTTTCCGTTTTTGTTGGACTTATAATTACAAACTGTATAATAATGGGACGTTTGGAAGCTTTCGCCATGAGCAATAAACCATGGCCTGCATTCCTTGATGGAATAGGTAATGGTCTCGGATATGGTTTGATATTAATTATAATAGCATTTCTTCGTGAGTTTTTAGGTTCAGGAACAATACTGGATATGCAGGTTATACCCGAAACATTTTACGAATTTGGTTATAAAAACAATGGACTAATGATACTTCCCCCGATGGCACTTATAACTGTTGGAGTTATTATCTGGGTTCAACGTTATTACACTCGCGAATTAATAGAAAAGAATTAAAGTAAAGGACTTAAAATAAGTTATCATGCAAGAAATATTTAACATATTTATAAAATCCATTTTTATCGACAACATGGTATTTGCCTATTTCCTGGGCATGTGTTCGTACCTTGCTGTAAGTAAAACTGTTAAAACATCTGTAGGACTTGGATTTGCAGTTATTTTTGTATTGGGAATTACAGTCCCTGTTGATTATCTACTTAACGAATATGTACTAGCCCCCGGTGCATTGGCATGGCTTGATGTAAGTTTTGCTGATGTTGACCTTAGCTTTTTAAGTTTCATTCTTTTTATTGCAATTATTGCATCAATGGTTCAATTAGTTGAAATGATAGTTGAGAAGTTTTCACCTGCACTTTATGCCTCACTGGGTATTTTTCTTCCACTTATAGCTGTTAACTGCGCTATACTTGGTGGATCATTATTTATGCAAGAAAGAGAATACCAGAACCTTGCACAAGCTACTTCTTTCGGACTTGGTTCAGGTGTAGGTTGGTTTTTAGCTATAGTTGGTATTGCTGCCATCAGGGAGAAAATAAGGTATTCAAATGTACCTCCTGCCTTACGCGGATTAGGAATTACATTTATAATTACTGGATTAATGGGGATTGCTTTTATGAGTTTCCTCGGTATTAAATTATAATAAAAGAATTAAACATTATATAAAATGACTTTACTGCAAGTTGGAATAGGTGTAGTTATTGGCATAAGTATCGCCATATTTTTATTAGTAACGCTTTTACTTGTTTGGCTGCTGCTTTTTGCACGAAAAAAGTTAATGCCTCAAGGAAAGGTTAAGATTACTATTAATGATGAAAAAGTACTGGAGACTGATCCGGGCTCAACGTTGCTATCTACATTGGCATCAAACAAAATATTTGTACCATCGGCCTGTGGAGGTGGTGGAACATGTGGTATGTGCCATGTACAAGTAAACTCTGGCGGAGGCTCCATATTACCTACCGAAAAAGGGTTCTTCACTCGAAAAGAACAAATGAACAATTGGCGCTTAGGATGTCAGGTTAAGGTTCGTGAGGATATGAACATACATGTAGCTCCCGAGATATTCGGTATTAAGAAATGGGAATGCGAAGTTGTTTCAAACCACAATGTTGCTTCGTTTATCAAAGAATTTATCGTTAAACTGCCTGAAGGTGAAACACTTGATTTCCGTTCAGGAGGATATATTCAAATTGATGTACCTAAGATACAAGTAGAGTTCAAGGGTATGGACATCGAAAAAGAATATCATGATGAATGGGATAAATTCAATATGTGGGATCTGAAGATGAAAAACCCTGAGGAAGTTACTCGTGCATATTCAATGGCTAACCACCCTGCTGAAGGAAATATTGTGATGCTAAATATTCGTATAGCTACACCTCCATGGGATAGAAAAAAAGGTGGCTTCATGAATGTTAATCCTGGCATTTGTTCATCATATATTTTCTCACTTAAACGTGGTGATAAGGTTACTATTTCAGGCCCTTATGGTGAGTTCTTTATTAAAGATACCGAACGTGAAATGATGTTTATAGGAGGTGGTGCCGGTATGGCTCCAATGCGATCACACATTTTTGATCTGTTTGACACAAAGAAAACTAAACGGAAAGCTACTTTCTGGTATGGTGGTCGTTCGAAACGTGAGCTTTTTTACCAAGATCACTTTGAAAAAATTGAAAATGAAAATTCTAACTTCAAATTCAATGTAGCTCTTTCAGAGCCTCTTGAAGAAGACAAATGGGAAGGATATACTGGATTTATTCATCAGGTTATTTTTGACAACTATCTTAAAAATCATCCTGAGCCTGAGGATATTGAATATTACCTATGCGGACCTCCAATGATGAACGATGCAATACTTAAGATGCTCGATGAATTAGGAGTACCTGAAGAAATGATAATGTTCGATGACTTTGGCAGTTAATAAAAACTAAAAAAAAGGTGATCAATATTGGTCACCTTTTTTTGTTTACGATACTTTATGTAGTAAATATTCGTTATGATGAATATTGATTAACCCAAATTAATATGTTTAAAACATATATACAGTTATTACTTTTTATGCTAATATTTACTGTGCAACTTACAGCACAGGATATTATAACCCTTAAGAATAATTATACCATTGATGCTAAAAACATTGTAGTTACTCCTAAAGAAGTAAAGTATCAGGATTATTATGATAATAGCGGAGAAATGCTAATCCTTCAAAAAAATAAAGTAGCATCAATATCATATATAAACGGTTCAACGATTAGTCTCTATGAGATTAAAAAGACTAAAACACAAGTTGATATTGGTAGGAACCTTATAACTTTTCATTTTCTTGATTTTGCTATAAATAACTTCACTTTCTCCTACGAAAGGATTATAAGTGAAGGAAAATATAGCATACAGATACCTTTTTCATTTGGCTATTCCGATGAAACTACTTCTATTCCATTACCACCACCCTTTTATTCTGATTATACTAATGACCTTGTAAATAAATTCTATACAGGCATCACATTTAACATTTACCCTACAAGACAGGGGAAATTTAAGTATTTTCTCGGGCCATCTGTTCAATTTGGCTCCGGAGTGTTCCATGAAAACACTAATCAATACGGTCAATATAATCCTCCTCCAATAAAAACAGGATATTTCAAGTTTCTAATTAATAATGGGATAGTTGCTACTTTTGCTAAGTCATTTAGTATTTCACTAGTTGGGTCAATAGGAATACAACATATGTACAAAATAAATACAAACTCAACACAAACAACAGGTGCATTATCATTAAATTTATCATATCGTTTTTAAAAATTAAAGAGCATGAAAAAAATTATTATTCTAATAACAGCAATATCTTTTATAACCATCAATTTAGTTTCTCAGGATTTTATCTATAAGCGCAATCTAACCGACAGAATTGCTGCCACTAACATAAATGTGCAAAATATCGAAACAACTTATAATATATTTGGTGATGAGTCAGGACAGGCATATTCAATTGCAAATAATGACATAAGTATGATTGCTTTTGAGAATGGCGAAATAAGGTTTTTTGAAAGAGAAAAGAAAATTGCACATAGGCGTAATTTTAAGAAAAATATTATTAATTATCACTTGTTTGATTTAGTTGTCAACAATTTTAAAATATCGTACGAAAGAATAGTATCTAACGGAAAAATTGGAATCCAGATTCCATTTGCAATTGGATATGGTGATGAAGATAATCTGTCAGGGTTTGATGATGTTTACAACAAATTTTATACGGGGATATCATTGAACTTCTACCCTACTGGTCAGGGAGCTGTTAGATACTTTATGGGGCCTGGGATACAGATTGGGAATGGATTTTTTAATGATGGATATAGCAATGGTTATGGCCAATATACAGAAGCTAATATCGACACATTTGTTTTTCGGTTTTTAATTAACAACGGAATCATGTTTACACCTATCGAAGCACTCAGTATTTCATTGGTTGGATCACTGGGTATCAGATATACAGATAAGGTAAAATATAACAATGATAATAATGTAAAAACTGTTGGTGCTTTTTCTGCCAATCTTTCGTACAGGTTCTAAGACCTAACACATATGTGGAAGTATTTACCAGCTATTATTTTATTTCTCAGTGCATGTAATATAGCTCATGATAATAAGCCTGTTAAATTACTTGGTGAAGCACAAGGAACTTATTACTCAATAATATATTTTGATTCGCAACAAAGAGATTTTCAATATGAAATTGATTCAATACTTAAAGCATTCGATCAGTCAGTATCTCTTTGGGTTCCCGAATCTATCCTCTCTAAGGTAAACAACAACAACAATAAAGTACTATTAAACAATTACTTCATAGACAACTTCCAAATTTCTAAAAAGGTAGCAGAAGAAACTAATGGAGCTTTCGATTTTACAATTGGACCACTTGTTAAAGCATGGGGGTTTGGTTATAACAACCACATGAAAGTTGATTCAGTTATTATTGATAGTTTGCTCCAATTGGTAGGGTACGAAAAAGTAGACATTGTTAATAACAAAGTTGTTAAACAAAACCCTAATACTACTTTCGACTTTAATGCCATTGCTCAAGGCTATTCCGTTGATGTTATTGGGAAATTTCTTGAAAGTAAACTAATTGATAGCTACCTTGTTGACATAGGTGGAGAAGTTAAAGCAGTAGGTCAAAAACCTGACGGTAACTCATGGAAAGTTGGCATAGAGAAACCATCTGAAGAATCTAATAGTTCACGCGACTTAACCGCTATTATCAAATTAGAAAACCAATCGGTAGCAACATCTGGTAACTATCGCAAATTTTTTGAAAAAGATGGAATTCGCTATTCGCATACTATTAATCCATTTACAGGACATCCCACAGGTCATAACCTGCTAAGTGTTTCGATTGTTACAAATAACACCGCTCTTGCGGATGCATATGCTACCGCCTGTATGGTAATGGGCCTTAACAAATCAATAGAATTTATTGAAAACAGAAATGAACTGGAAGCTTTTTTCATTTTTTCCAATGAAAAAGGAGATTATGACATATATGCCACGGACGGTTTTAGTAAGTTAATAATCAGCGAGCCCAACTAAATGTATCCTAGTTTTATTCATGCCTGAGTATTTCTAATACTTTACTGTAAACACTTAGTTTGAGGATATCCTTACATTTGCGGTAGGAAAAGCCATTTTGATCAAGTTTTCAATTAATATCCATCAGGACGCAAATGCTGTTAAATATCTCATTTAATTTTGATTTTTATCCACTACTCATTGTAGCTGCAATTGCATGGCTGACCCCAATATTGCTTTCAAGTTTTAAACTAAAAAAAATTCCATCCGTAATAGTTGAGATTATATTAGGCTTTATTGCTGCCAAGTTCTTATTTGGGAATCTAGATGAAACAAGTTTTCTAATTCTTGATTTCCTGGCACTTTTTGGGTTTCTTTTTCTTATGTTTTTAGGTGGATTGGAAATAGATGTTGACCAGATTATGGCATCACTCCCACGCCGAAGATTAACAATATCGCGATTTCTAAAAAATCCCTTATTAGTAGGACTTACACAATTTGCACTTGCCATCTTTCTTTCATGCCTTGCTGCTTATGCTCTTGCGCAAATAATTGATATCCCAAACATTTGGTATTTCTCGCTTATAATGGTTACAACATCAGTAGCAATAGTATTACCTATTCTCAAAGACAGAGGAGAGACCAGTAGCCGATTTGGTCAGATGGTTATAATTGCAGCTGCTGTTGCTGACATATTAAGTATTATACTATTCACATTTACAGCTTTTATTATTAAAAACGGGTTTCATTACAAACTTCTTTATATAATTGCTCTTTTTGTTCTTTTCTTCATTTTCTACAAACTCATCAATAAGCTAAAGGATATCCCAATATTTAAAAAATTGAGCTATCAGTTGTCCCAAGCTGCTTCGCAAATACGTATAAGAGGTTCAGTATTAATCATATTTATATTTGTTGTTATCTCACAATATATTGGTAAAGAAGTTGTTTTGTTGGGTGCTTTTTTAAGCGGATTATTACTCTCATCTATGCTTCACCGAGAACGATCGCTAATGCTGATTAAACTTGACGGTATGGGTTTTGGATTTTTCATCCCATTCTTTTTTATAATGGTAGGTGCAAACTTTGATCCTAGCGCACTAGCAGAATTCGACGAGTCGTTAATAGGGTTCCTAATATTGCTTCTTGTTTCCCTTTTCGCAATAAAAGTTATTCCAGCATTATTGTGGCGTAGGTTGTTCGGGACAAAAAAAGCAATTTCCGGTGGATTCCTGATATCTTCAAGATTGAGCCTTATTATAGCAGCATCTGCAATTGGCCTCGAACTGGGAGTTATCACTACCGGTATAAACTCAAGTGTAATAATAATGGCAGTAATAACTTGTTTTGTTTCTCCAATTATTTACAATTGGATGTCACCAAGTAATATACAAGAGGGTAATAAAACAATCATTATAGGTGGAAGCAGCACAGCAGTTTTACTTGCACGAAGGTTGCATTTACATGGTAAAAAGGTGATTATTATTGAACAAGAAAAAAAACGTTTTAGAGATATTGAAGATAAAGGGGTTATGGTTATCCATGGCAATGCACTAGACACTAACCTCTTTGACCGAATAAATCTCAAACATGATAACTATGTTGTGATTGAAACCGGTGACGATGATCAAAACCTCAGAATTAGCAAAATGCTTAGAAATGAGTACCAGCATGAGAACATAATTTCAAGAATAACCAAGTTTTCGCAAGACCATAAGTTTAAACAAATGGGCATAGAAACAATTGACGTTACACAGATATTGGCAACTGCCATAGAGAACCTGATAATACGGCCAACCACCTATCACGCACTTGTAGAGTCTTTTGAAAATTTCAGTGTTGAAGAAATTCTAGTAACCAACAAAAGTATTGACGGTTTGCAGATAAAAGAAATCCCATTTCATAGGAACGCCATTCTTATGATGGTAAAAAGAGAAAACAGCTTTTTTATTCCACATGGCGACACTTATTTAAAAATCGGAGACATACTTCTGGTATTTGGAACTCACACTGCTTTTGATGAAACAAGAAACCTTTTAGCATAATACCAAATAACACCCAAAATGAGCCTTAAAATCTTTATCTTTTCCATCTTATCTTTATAACATATTTCTTCCGTAGCTTAGGCTATGCAAGAAATATCTCATTTACCTAAGAAGAAAAATATTTTGATTTAAAAGCTCATTTTAATTGCTAATTGGCATTCCTCATCAGGATAAAGTTGTACCTAGAAGAATGTGGGTTTAACGAAAAAAAGCACCAACCACTTATTGGCCGATGCTTTTTTTATCTTAATGTTTGGAATTCTACAACCCCAGTTTCTTGGCTAATTTTTTAGGGACTACATCCTTATGAACTGCAATACCGATTGTTTGGAGTTTAACATAGGCCTCCGAAGCATAAAAATAACCATCATAAATATGCCCTTCAGTTCCCCATGAGTTTTTAATTTTATAATATTTATTACCTACCTGATCAACGGCTGTACCAACAATTAACATTCCATGATCGTCTGTAACAAGGTAATTATCATAATGCTGCTGACGTATTTCAGGTGTTATTTCCTTCTCAGCAACAGGACCTTCAAATGCATACATTGCTTTTTGTTTCTCCTTTTTCGTTAATGCTTCCCATTTTTCTTTTTCTGTACCACTCAAATCTGGTTTATCTTCAGCAGGTATAATGGCAACGCCCTTTTTCCAGGCAAATCCTTTGTTACTTACATCTGCTCCCCATGCAACAGTATATCCATTTTCCAATGCATTATCAATAGTGCTCATCATTTCATCAAGTTGTACATTATATATGGTCGACCATAACCAGTTGTCAGGAATCTCCATGATAAACTGCTCATAATAAGGACGGTGTGAATAAGATGTTATTTCCACATAATCATCAACATTAAAACCTGTTGATTCAACAAAACTTGTTGGTGTATACTCAGCACTCTCATATTCAAATTTCTCCGGTAATTCTCCAAGGTATGTAGCCAACACTTTATCAAAACCATCATGCCAAACAGGTGTAAGTTTTCTGTTTTTGTTTTTGATAATAGCATCTACATAACTTTTAAGCAATACATCAAGTTCACCATGTGTATGCTTCAGTTCACCATATTCTAAACCAGGATAAAAAATCTCAGGTGCCATCCCATAAAGCTTAATAACCCTAAATACATCAGTTACTTCGGCTCCACCGCCAAAATTCAGTTTTCCATTCATTCTAACATATTTCTTTGCTCTATCAGAATATGTGTGATTAACAAAAAACATCTCTGAAATATCGTATTCTTTGCCAGTCATTCTGAGGAGTTCAGCTTCCACAAATGCAACACCTGAAAAGCTCCAGCAAGTGCCTGAACGATACTGGTTTTTCACTGAAGTATTTTCAATACTAATAACATCTGTAAATTCAAATGCCTTTACTTTTATGGTATCAGCTTCTTTTTCATCCTGTGCTATTACTTGCAGATTGAACAATAATGTAATAAATAATACTGTAATTGAAATTGATTTCATAATATAATAGTTTGATTAATTTTTTTAAAACACAAAGGTAAAAATTGTTTGGAAATTAGATGAAAAATTTTCAATATATAGACTTGTATTTACACACAATACTTCTCTTCCAATTCAACTACTACTTCCGCTTCCGCAAAATTGTTCTTTTCTCCTGCCTCTGCTCTTTATTATTATAACCCATGGTCGACATTAGACCACTCAAAATACTCTTCCATGTGTAAAATACAATCGACTTTTGTGTATTTCGTTTAAAATACACTTCTCCCGGGCGTGTTTTGCCAAGAAAACCAGGATTATTCGATCTTATAAAAATATCATTCAACAACAAATTAGCCATACTACCTCCAAGCCCGGAGGCATTTTCAGCTTTGTCACGATCATATAACTCAATTTTGATTTTTCGGTACTTAAACAATATCGAACCTTCAGTATGCACACTATTACCACTTATTAGTGGAATATCCAACTCACCAGTACCTCTCTCCATTGTAACACCTACAAGGTTTTGAGTCATTGAGTTTAGTTTGGGAAAGTCAATTTTATCAACATGTCCTGATACCCAAAAGTCATGTTCTGGACTCAAAATTGACAATTTCATTTTAAGACTCAAATCTGATTCACCAATTAATTTCGCTTTAAAAAATATCAGCATCGAAGAGGTGCTATCAATAACTTTTAAATCATTATTAATATTAAATACAGAAAGGTTAGCTTGGTTTAGAAATATTTCACCAGGCACCAGCGATTTAGGGCTAAGTTGCTTATATTCAATGTATGCATTATGAGCTTTTAGAGAGTCGATCGTTAATACTTTTGACATACTTAATAAAGCTTCCTGGGGCATTTTTTTATACAGATTTGGGTTCATCTCATACTTCTTATTTCTGAAGATGCTCATATCTAATCCAAATACATCAACACTTCCCATATGTATGCCATCATTGCTAATTAATTTTTTCAGCCTCACATCGCTACAAACAATTTTACCAGCAACTACATCCATTTTACCAGTTTGATAAACGGCCTTCTTGAAGAACTCAGCTGATTTGTATCGTGGTTTCATCAAAAGTGAATCAACTTCCAAAGTTTTATCAGCAAAATTATACCTAATACCATTGATGCTGGTTTCATACAAACTATCAGATGAAACAAATTTATTCCCTCTAATGCTTACTGACAAATACTTGGCAAATTCATAATCATTATTAGCAATACTAGTTGAATCAACTTTAAGAAAGCCAACGTTAAAACCAAGGTCTTTTAGTATAAGTGTATCATCAGAAGTATCCGTCACGGTTCTATGAATTACATCAATATAACCTGCACTTATTTCATCAACACTAAAACTATTAAGGAAAGCAGGTAATTTTAATTGTTTTTTAAGAGGAGATGAATGTGATGGCTTACTTTTAGCCTTGTAATCCACCATATTCAGCTGCAAATCTGCAATGTCAATTCCTTTAAGATTAACTTTATGAGGACTATCTTTACTTATATCAATACCATCAATATCAAATCCTGATGAACTATATGATAAGTAGTTTTCGCTTTCGGAATGTTTGTTAATACTACCTCCACTAATTTCAGATAAAATAATCTTCATATCTTCTTTTCTGAAATTGAGCTCACCAATATTGGCATATGAGTTTTTTATAGTATCTGAAAACAAAAAGTTAACTACTCTAAAATAATTAAGTCCACTAACTAAATTATCATCGGATGTCAAATCAAACTTAAAATCCAATTTAGATAAACTGAAGTTAGATATCGAAATACTATCCTTTTTTTCTACAATAAAAGAAAGATCATTAATTTCAAATTCATCAAGGTTAAAAGGAATAGACCTACTACTTTTTTGACCATTGCTAATATTTTTTTGCTTTTGATATCTACTATCAATGCTAATATCAAAATGAGGGTTACTAATAGAAATTGAGCGAACCACCGGTGTCTGCTTATCGATAATTGTATTGTATTTCAATCCCGACAGATTTATACTTTCAATGCTTAGCTCCTTTATGTCAACTCCACTCCTATTTTTACTACTCTCATTATCAGTTATTTCTATTTCATTGAGCAGAAGCAACTCTTGAGCATTATCCAATTCAATATTACTACAGTTAATAGCGTAATCCTGATACTCAATATTCGATTTGGATAAATTAACTTTCCAAAGGAGTTCCTTAAACCAGGTTGTATCATTATTGCTGTTGATATTTATATTCTCCAAAGTAATATCAATGCCTGATTTTAACTTAATAATATCCTGTTTTAGCTTTAAATTCAAGTCAACATTGCCATCCATAAGCTTAAAATCACCAATAGCTACTTTATAATCAAACTTAATTTCAGGCTTTTTCTTTAGGTTTTTATCCTTATCAGAAGCAATATTTAAGTTACCCCCAAATTGGGGTCGGATTACCTTTATGTACTTTAATACTATCTCCTTTTCAGATACAAATTTATCAATGTTAGCATCCCCTAACTGTAGCTTATTGATTATTATTGTGGAATTTGTTTTCCCAACATCCTTATAACTCCCTGATATATTATTAAAAGTTAAAGTATTATTTAAAACCGACATTGATCCCAACGTTACCAGAATATCCTTGTCAGGTATATTAATTTTCACTTCTGACGTAACTAGCTTAAGATAATCAGTATTAATTTTATGAATTTTACTTAAATCATTAAGCTGTATTTTACCAGTGTTGATATCAAGTCCAGCAACATTTATATCCAATTTGTCACCTTCAAATAAATGAATTAATCCATTTGAGATTTGGATCTCAGTAATTTCAAATTTATCAGAATCAACATTTCTCTTAGTCCTCTTTTTATGATACCCAGAACTTATGTCCATTTCAACTACTGGATCTGATAGAAAAATACCAACCTTAACCTTATTTCCAGCAACCAAATCTTCTACAGAAATACCTGATAATTCGATCGAATTTATATCACTTCGTAATTTATTTGACCCATTAGAACCCTTATCATCAATTTGCAAACCTGATAAGGTTAAAGTTCCATTATCTTCAGTGAATGTGAAATTATCGAGATTCAGGTTTAATCCGGACTCTTTTTCAAATACTTTCAATTTACCTGTTGATAGGTTAATACTTTTGTAATTTATTTTGGGCATGCTATTTGCCAATAAGGAAGAGTCGAGCTTAATATTCTTAACTATAAAACTTAGATTATCCAAATTGATAATAGTATCATCTTCAACATCTTGATTTAACAGATTAATATTATTCAATGTAAAAACACCAAGGTTAAAACTCTTTATTACCTTAAATAAATTAAGCTTATGTTTCGATGTATCAGGAACAGTTGTAGAGTTGAAAGAATCATTATTTAAAATATTCAAATATACATCAGACACTCCAATACTATCGATATTAATATCATGCATTGATTCCAAATCATCCATGTCAATTCCACCAATAAGTAATTCATTAACTTCAGCATTTATCGATTTAAATTTAGTAGCAATTGAACCACTAACAACTTCAATTTTAATATTATGTGCTAATAAACTATTTGAAACTGTTTCAAAAACAGTTGAATCAAATGAGATTTTATCGCCATTTGGTAGAAAATAGCTAAAATTGCTTAGTTTAACGAAATGTTTTTCAGCAAAAAGCAACCGATCTTCATCTAATATATTCTCTTTTGAAGTATTAAAATTCTTAAGCAATAACTGAAACTCAACTGATCCTTTATGTTCTTTTGAATCAATAATTTGTTTCATATCAACCTCTCCATCAGTAATCTCAAATTCATCTACAATAATTACTAGATTACCTAGTAAATCCTTTTTCTCTTTTAAGCCGGCAACAATTTCCTTTGGTTTTTCCTTGAAGTGAATCGGGTTATCATTTTCGTTAAACCAAATGGAAGGTTTTCGAATTATAAACTTTTTTGCAATAAACTCACGATGGAAAATTAAACTAAAAATTGATAAATTTTCTATTTTGATTTCATCAAACTTCAGCTCCGAAATTTTAATTGTTTTTTCTTTATTAACATAAGTATTATTAAATACAAAATCAGAATTGGTAAACGAAACCGATGAATTCAATAAATTATAATCGATATCACCAATGTTAAGAGTAATATTTTGATTTGTTTTTTTACTTATGCTAACTTTCAACGCATGCCCAATTAACACATGCCTAAAGGTAATTAGCGCAATAACTATAATTAAAATTATTATGCTTATGGTTAGTATATATTTTTTCTTCATTGAAAATAAATAAAAGATAAATTAGATTTCAAACTAATGGTACATACAAATAATACTTTTGGCACAAGTATACAATAGACCTGATTATAAGATGCTACATAAATACTATTAATTAATAACAAATAAGGAAGTATTTCTAATCCAAATCTTTTTTAACTTCTTTGGCCGTTTCATTAACGCCATCTTTTATATCACCAGCTGCATCCTTAGTTTTATCTTGCACAGATTTGGCAGATTCTTTAACACCATCTTTTACTTCCTCCATACCATCTTTCACTTTTTCTTTTGGCGTTTTATGTTGCTCACATGCTGCAAAAAAAAGGCTAATTGTTAAAACTAATAATAATCCCTTAATAAATTTCATACTATTTAGTTTAAGTTTCAAACTATACTATAACAAATAAACAATTTATTTATATCAAATCAAAATGTATGAAGTAATATTTTTCGATACTATGGAACAGAAATTATATCAATATAAACAGGGAGATGATCGCTAAAACCACCATGATATTTAAAACCAATATTGGTGCGATTTGTTTTTAATCCCATAAACTTTAAATCCGTCTCTAACAAATAATCAGCATCAAAAATATTTCCTTGATGAGAGCATCTAATTCCTTCTGCACCTACAAATAGTGAATTTGAAAGAATAATTTGATCGAAATTCGACCAATTACTTTGGTATTTGAGTGTACCCAACACATCAGGGTTCGTATTTAATAGTTCTACATTTTCGAAACCGCAATTAGATGTATTTGTAACTAGTTGCATGCTTGTATTTTCAGGGTTATCATTAAAATCACCCATTAAAATTATATTAGCATTTGAATTTACAGAACAGATAGAATCAGTAATATCTATTAGTTTTTGTGCTGCTAATATTCGGTAAGGCTCCGACTCCAAATAACCTCTATACCTTGATGTCCAATGATTTACAAACACATGTATTGTGTCTTTATTTAACAAACCCTTTACATATAATATATCTCTTGTTGTAAAATCAACGTTTTGCGGATCGCGAATTACTATCTTCTCCGAGTATAAAAAATCAAAACTTTCACTTCTATAAATCAATGCAACATCAATTCCCCTAAAATCATTCGATTCATAATGAACAAACTTATACCCTTCTCTGGCAAGAGGTGTATTATCAATTAAATCAGAAATTACAAATTCATTCTCAACTTCTACAAGCCCAATAATTGCTACCGGCGACCACCCACCAACAGCTTTAATTACCTTATATATATTATTACGTTTCTTCTCATACTTTGATTTGGTCCAATGTAACTCTCCATAGGGAGTATACTCATTATATGCAATTGATGAATCGTGGTTAACATCAAAATAGTTCTCTACATTATAAAACATTATACGATATTGGTTCTCAGATGGATCAATATTTTCAATTTGTGAGAAACAAATAATTGGATACAAAACAAAAACTATAATGACTATTATAAATTTATTAATTTTACGTAAATTTTTTGATAAAATATTCACTAGAACATATAATTTAGTAACCATCAAAGTTACAAATATATACATAACTAATGTTTACTAATGCAACCTTAATAAAGCCTAAGAATTCTATGAGTTTATTAAAACAATAATAGCATCATAACAATATTGAAACAAACTATTATCATATGGGTTTGATTTACTGCCATTTAAGAATCACATATTATCTTAGCACAATATTTTTAAGAAATAATTACACAAAATGGTATAATTTTATTTTTTTTCGGTACTAATAGATAGAAGAGTGTTACAATATACAACTCAAGAAATACTTAAAGGGATATTAGAAAATAACAGTATCATAATACAATCTATTTATGATAATTATTTTCACGGTATCAAGAAGTTCATTGAAAAGTTTGGAGGAAGTAAAGATGATGCCCTAGATGTTTTTCAGGATGGGATAATTGTAATTTACGAGCAAATGAAAAGCGGTGAGATTAAACAAATCAGTAACTTCAAAGGTTACTTTTTCTCAATATGCAAATTCAAGTGGTTCAATACGATTCGCAATGGTAAGTTTGAAGAATTTACAAATATCGACTTTGAAGATATTCTACCAGCATTTGAATATAAACAAGTTTCAGATAGTTGGAGTGAAGTATTTGAAAAAGAAAACAGGGTAAAGGTTTATTTCAATAGTTTCATGGAGCTAAGTAGCACATGCCAGATGATGATTAGGTATGTTGCATATGGATGGGCCATAGAAGATATAGCTGCTGAAATGAATTTCTCTGTTGTTTATACATATAGGAAACGTCAACTGTGCCTCAACAAACTTATCGAAATTGTTACTCAGAAATTAAATGAAAACAATAAGCTATGAAACGGAATGACAAAACATTGCTAATAGACAGGTACATAACCGGAAAACTTGAAGATACTGAATTATGGGAATTTAAAACAAACCTGGAAAAGGATGCAAATTTAGCTCGTGAAGTAAAACTACGCAAAGAAATATACAATGCCATTAGTAATGAACAAAAAATGGATTTACTGAAAACATTAAGAAATATTAGAACCAGCAGAACCAAGCACGTTTTCAATATTAACATATATTCACGACAAGTACAAGCATTTGCTGCCTCAATAATTATACTACTTGCTGTAGGAGCAGGACTACTTTCCAATTATATAGGAAATACTCACGAATCAAATTATGACATATATAATTCGTACTTCATTGATGAAGGCTCATTAATATCAAACAGATCAGATGTTAGCACAAATAATTCATTGGTTGAAACAGGAATTATTTTATATGAAAATAAAAAATATAATGAAGCTATTTCAATGTTTGACTCGAATCCGGAAAATGTTCTTGCAAGATTATATAGTGGGTTGGCATATATGAAATTAGAGAAGTTTAACCAAGCCGAGAAGCAGTTTAAATATATAATAAACCATCACGACAATATTCTTATAGACCAGGCTGAATGGAATTTGGGGCTCAGTTACTTAGCTAATAATAAAATAAAACAAGCAAGTAATATTTTTGCCAAAATTGCTTCTGAAAACGGCGCTTATAATAAACAAGCAGATGATATAATTAACGAATTGGAAAACAACTAAACAAGCACAATTATTACAAACAACCAAGTGCGGCGTAAAAGACGTGGTGGTCCTTATACGCCATTTATTTTTAAGACTTAAACAAAACGAGTCTCAAAAATTAGCCCATACTTTCATTAGCTATAATGTTTAGTATGGGTTTTTTTATTGGTAAGCTTATTATCAATCAGCTAATCAGCAATAAAATCCAAAAATCGGATCAATACAAAAATCTGGGGGCTTGTATTCTCAAATACTTTTATTCATACCGCAACGACTCAACAGGGTCCAATTTCGCAGCTTTGTTTGCAGGGATAATACCTGATAATAAAGCAACAACCATACAAAGAACAAGTCCTAACACAATCCACAACCATGGGACAATAAAAGCGCTATCAGTTAGTGCTGATACTCCATTACCAATTAATATTCCTGCAATTATTCCAAGCACGCCTCCAATCTGTGCAATAACAATGGCTTCCACCAAAAATTGATTTCGGATAGTAATACGGGTAGCCCCAACCGCTTTTCGAATACCAATTTCCCGAGTCCGTTCTGTTACTGATACCAACATAATATTCATTAATCCGATAGCAGCTCCCAGTAAGGTAATAATTCCAATAACTGTTGCACCTATTTGTATCTTTGAAGTTAACTGGATCAACATATTAGCAATGTTGTCACTTTTTATAATTGAAAATGAATCGTCCTCACCTAATTTATCATTACGTATACGCCTAAAAACCCCAATAGCCTCCCCAACAGCAGCTTCCATTATAGACTGATCGTCAACCATAACACTAATCCTATAATTCATATTAGGTCTGGAGAAATATTGTCTCACATTACCAAGAGGAGCCAGACAATGCCTATCACCACTAGATCCAACACTTGACCCCCTTTCTTTTAGCACCCCAATTACTTTATATTTTCCTGCACCTATTGATATAACCTTACCAATGGGATCTTCCTTATTATTAAACAGAGTGGAAGCTATCTCACTTCCAATAATTGTAACATGATTACCCTGATGAACTTCAATTGGCAAAAACCCTCTCCCTTTCTCTAACTCAAGACCAGCTGTTGTAATGTAGTTCTCATCTACACCTAATACTTGTGTGTTAGGATTGGTTTTTTCAGATTCATACTTAACAGTTGCAATACCAGTTCCGCGTATATAGAGTGAAGTAACAGCAGGAAAATTATATTCATCCTTAAAGCTGTTAGCTTGCCTATAATCAATTACTTCAAATGATTTTGGCCTATTATGATTACCACCAATATGAACTCTCATTTCTCTATTTTGGATATTGAAAGTATTAGACCCCATCATTGAAAAATTATCATTCAAAAAGTATTCAACAGCATCTATAGCAGTAAGTATACCCACCAATGCCATTATCCCGAACGCAATTATCATTACAGTAAGTATTGTTCTCAACAAATGGCTTTTTATCGACCTTAATGAGATTAATATATTTTCCTTAACTAATTTTATATTAGCCATAATTTAATCAAGTTTTGTTCCAAATGCTAAATCCCCAGCATCCCCTAATCCAGGGACAATATATGCTTTTGCAGTAAGCTCATCATCAATTGCTCCCACCCATATTGTTAGGTTTTTTAACGAAAAATTTCTTTTTATAAACGCTATCCCTTCAACACTGGCCAACAAACATACTACATGTATATGTTTTGGTTTACCATTATCAAGAAGTGCTTTAATGGATGTAGTCATTGATCCACCAGTTGCAAGCATGGGGTCACTTACAATAAGAACTCTATCTGACAACGAAGTTGATGATATATAATCCATCTTTATAATAAACTTCTGATTTTTTTTATATTTTCGATATGCAGAAACAAAAGCACTATCAGCATTATCAAAATAGTTTAATAAACCTTGATGCAAAGGTAATCCTGCACGAAGAATAGTTGCCAATACTGGATTGGTACTAGGAACTCTCATAGAGGCTACTCCAAGTGCAGTAGTGATATCCTTCTCTACATAATCAAATTCTTTACTTATTTCGTAAGCAAAAATCTCTCCTACCCTCTCCATATTTCTTCTAAAACGCATACTGTCATGCTGAATCTTTTTATCTCTAAGTTCAGACAAAAACTGATTAAATATAGAGTTATCTTTTCCTATTTCCCGTACCATAGTAGTCAATTTTTACAAAAATAACTGATTTAAGCTATACTCACTAGTCTATTCAAACTTTTTAAACTAAAAAAAATCTAAACGTTTATTATTTTTCTCCCGCAAATAAAACCTTATATACTCTTATAATAGTTTTGTAAACAAACCCTAACCTATTGATTTTCAATCTTGTATATGTTGTCTTTTTTGCTCCAAATCCTTTATAGAATCTGGCCAGATTTTGATCATTAGACCCCTCAAAATCTAATATTTTGCTTCCGGGTGAATTTTTTCGAATTACAGTATCTATCAAAAAAGTCATTGCTCCATTTTTTCGGGCATTATCATCTGCTCCTGAAAATAGAAATATCAACCTGTAATCGTTCTTAAGAAAAAATGCAGCGGCGCATAGTTCGTTATACTCACTATAAACACCATATATAGTACCTATACCCTTATGAATCGCTCTATACATAATTCGCTGCAAGACAACATAGTTACTGTCCTTCCACTTATTAATATCTGCACCTCGGTTATTTCTAAATAAACTAATTAAACTTTCAGGCTTTACTCCTTTCATAAAGACAAGATTATTTTTCAAACTTTTCTTAAGATTCCGTTTAATATTATTTGAATATTTAGTTGCTAACTTTGGATAGTCATTTATTAAATCCAGCAGATAATTATTATTTTTTACAATTTTATATTTTCCATTAATAAACTTATTGAAGCTATTAAAATTAACATCAATAAGCTTGACATGTACAGGAATGCTATTAATAAAATCCTCAATTATATCAGGGTTTAAAATATTTATGGAAAATACCCCAAATTGTTGTGTAAAAAAGGGTTGATAATAATATGTAATTCCAAATTTCTTACTTAATGTAAGTGGCATAACCCTCTGATAATCATCCTCCACCAACGCATCCCACCCTTCATGTACCAAATCTAAATACCACGAATACACATAAACATTTCCATTGAACGACTGTCGAATACAATCATCCCATTTCTTCTTATCAATTTCGCTATGTACTAAATATACTATCAAGGTTAAGTAAGTAATTGTGGGTTAACAAATTATTTATTTTTATAACGTGTTTACACTTAAAAAAAGCTTCAAAGAACAAGAACAAAACTCTATTTAATCTTCAGCTGCCAATACCAGTAACTCCTCATACACTCTGCGCCACCCCTTCCATCTTTGTTCATCACTAAGTGACTCATTATGCCATAATGAAGAAAAGGTCCCATCTACTTTTTTCACTTCTTCAATCAGCTTTTTAATTGTTTCAATTGCATCCGTTGGTGTTAATTTCATATAATCCTTAAGTGTGCCATCCATAACCATAAACGGGTGTACTCTTAATTTAGTTTCAACTTCAATATCAAGATCGTAGAAATTATATGGGCTACAAATTCCAGCTCTAAATCCTGGCAAAGCAGCATATCCCATTGAATAGTCATCAGTTATATCCTCATCAATTAAATTTCTATATGTATCAGGTAAGTTAAGGCGCAAAAAATGTTGTCTGCTTTGCGTAATATCCTTATTTACAACACTCTCTAAATTTTTTATTTCTTTATGCAAAAGATTTGGCTGTTCATTTGTATAATAAGATGGATGAATCCCGATTTGAGCATAATCTCCCATCTTCTTAATCAGAAAACGAAGATTACGATTTCTTGTATTAATATTCTTGTCAAATTGACCATAATGACCAAATAAGAAAAAATATATAGGTTTTAAATTATACTTTCGTTGATATTCAATCTGCAGGTCGAATGTGTCAAAAGGGTCTTTAAACCCTGAAAACAGAACTCTACTACGCTGAAGAATACCACTCCAGTCGAAATCTCCAATCGATTTAAGATAACCTCCAACAGAACGAACTAACCCTTTTTGCGAATATGAATAAGCTGAATCGATATCATAAGTAGGCCTAAATCGATAATTGCGTTTTGGAAAACTAAATTCAGGATACTTAGCTAGAATGATTTTCTGAATCATTCCAGCCCAGATATTAACCATAGGTTTATCCAGAATATTTAGTTCGGAACTTAAGCTAAGGTGAGCCGTAAACCTCCCGTGTCTATCCCTAACATATGGCTGATATTCCTCATACCTCGACACCAGATAAAAAATCGCAGAAAATACATCAAAAGGTAATACCGAATCACTATTATATGTAGGAAACAAAACTATACTACCTTCATAATCTATGTTTTCAACATTAATGTTTTCAATACCTTTCTGAAAGAGCAACCCTGAAGATTTAATAAAAATATCATCGGAATATGCTTTATCAGCATATACTAATTTTGCCACATCAGCTGAAAGAAACTCATCTAAGTTACTTGTCAAAGTACATTTAACTTTTAGCAAATCCTTAAAAACCAATCTAAAAACAAAACGAATACGGTTTGTCTTTTTTGGTACAAAAACTAACAAATCTTCCATTATGACAAAAATACAGAATTTTCAGCTCCATTAAGTTCGCCAAATATTATTTTAGCCATTAATCCTCCGCACACCTTCAATAAATTAATTATTTTTGAAACCTAATTTATATAAATGGAGAATTTTATTGTATCGGCCCGGAAATACCGTCCAGCAACATTTCATCAGGTTGTTGGTCAGGAATCTATAACCTCAACTCTACAAAATGCCATCAAAAACAATCACCTAGCACAGGCATTCTTATTTACAGGTCCGCGAGGTGTTGGGAAAACAACTTGCGCTCGTATTTTGGCAAAAACCATCAACTGTGAAAACCTAACAAGTGAACTGGAACCATGTGACAAGTGTGAATCATGTACTTCATTTAATAATAATGCTTCTTTTAATATTCATGAACTTGATGCTGCTTCTAATAATTCGGTTGACGATATTCGAAACCTTGTTGAGCAAGTACGAATTCCACCTCAAGTAGGGAAATACAAAGTTTATATTATAGATGAGGTACATATGCTTTCACAGGCTGCGTTTAATGCATTTTTAAAGACGTTAGAAGAACCCCCGGCTTATGCAAAATTTATACTAGCTACAACAGAAAAACATAAAATTCTCCCTACTATATTATCTCGATGTCAGATATTTGATTTTAAGCGTATTAGTATTGAGGATATTGCAGATTATCTGGGTTATGTTGCCGAAAAAGAGAATATTGAAACTGAAATTGAAGCTCGACATATAATAGCCCAAAAAGCAGACGGAGCTCTAAGAGACGCTCTTTCAACTTTTGATCAAATTGTTAGTTATAGTGGCAATACGCTTTCATACAAAAGTGTAATTGAGAACCTAAATATCCTCGACTATGAATATTATTTTAAAGTTACTGATTTTCTAATTCATAGCGATATCCCAAATCTTCTTCTCATTTTTAATGAAATTATTGAGAACGGTTTCGACGGACAGCATTTTATTGTTGGATTATCTGAACACTTACGTAGCTTATTGGTTCTTAAAAGCCCTGCAACTGTGCAATTAATGCACGCAAGTGGTCAGCTTAAAGACAAATATACAAATCAGGCAAGTAGCTGTTCACCAAATTTTCTGCTTAGCTCACTAAATATCTGTAATAAATTCGACCTTAGCTATAAAAGCAGTAGTAACAAAAGATTACATATAGAAATTGCCCTGCTTGAATTAAGCAAAATTATTTCTAATCAAACAGTTAATCAACCAACAGTTAAAAAAAATATTGAATATATTTCTAAACCTGCACAAGCCAGTTCTGCGGTTGTGGAAAAAAAACCTGAATACACACAAAATAAAACTGAAGAGAAATCAACAGTAGTTGAAGAAAAAAAGACAGAATTATCACCTGAAAACAAAACAATTAGCAATAAATCAGAAGGTACCACAAGAAATATAGTTCCAAAAGAAAAAGGTAATGGCCGTACAATTAAAAATATTTCTATTAAGCAAGGGTTAGAAGCTTTAAAAAAGAAAAACAAAGACACTGTTGAAGAACCTGAAGAAGCTATTACAACTGAATTTACTCAGGAAAAACTTAACGAAATATGGGAATTGTTTACAGCTTCATATATGAAAAAATCTCCCAGCTTTTCAAATGCTATAGCAAAATACAAACCTGTACTAAAAAACAATTTTTTAATTGAATACAAGGTTGACTCAATGATTATTTCCCAAGACCTATTGTCAGTGACATCATTACTCGAATTTTTAAAAGACGAGTTAAATAACAATCAAATAAAACTGCAAGCAGTTACTCCGGAAAAGAGTGCTCAAAAAACAGCATATACCGACCGCGAGAAATTTACTGAAATGACTAAAAAATATCCAGATATTCTTAAACTTAAAGATCAATTAAATCTTGAAATTGACTTTTAAGAAGTAGTGAATATTATCTAACCTGAATAATTCATGAAAAAGACAATAGTATTATTATTATCACTATGTCAGATAATTGATGATGAAGAGAACAAAAATGTTTTTGTCATTTTATACTAAAGTGTGTTTATTTCAATGCATCTGCTTCGTTGCTAAACCTTTGAAATAGATTACTATATCGTCAGGTTCAGTCGCCTCACATCTGCATCAGGCTAAACACATGAATTAATCAGGCTAAAGCTCCTCAATAAAATCAAGCTTCACATCCTTATATTTATTGGTTTTTAACTCATTAACCAAGCCATTCATAGTAGTTAGGGGACCTTTTGTTACTAGTAGATTAGTAAACCACTTGGGTATTTTACCTCCTATATCTGCTTCAAGCACCAAAGTAATATGGATAGAGCCATTTCCAATAGGATTAAAAGTCCATTTTGATGTAGCGTATGGAACTCGAATGCAATCCTCATTCTCCGGTAAAAACCCAGGAATAGCAAAAGATGAAATTATAACTGAATAATCGATAGGGTTTTGTTGCAATGTAATATCTGTTATAAAATCTCTGTCGGTTACTGGCCAGGGAGCATCTGAACGACCATAGTATTTCCAATTAAAATCATCAGTCTCTTCAATTAAACTAGCTTCTTCATTTAAGAAAACCCAATTACGATGATTTTCCGTGTCCTTCATAAGAGCAACAAGTTCCGATAATGTTGTTTCGATAATAGTTTCTACCTTCACCTTGTTTATTTCTGAGGTAGGAGATTTCATTACGAAGGCCTTAATATTATCACTGTCCTTAACCAATTTCCACTCCCCTACTTCTTGTCCTTCAACAGCTACATTTAGATAAAGGAAATTAATGACTACAAATAAGTATGAAATCTTCATGAAAAAGGTGATAATTACAAAAGTGAGCAAATATAAAATAATTTATATGTCAACCATGTATTGAGCAGTTTATTTCAAAATACTTGTTTTATCATTCCTGATAATTACAGTCTATTCCTAAAAAACGATGGTGTAATGGTGTGTTTTAGGTTATTAGCCTTTATGTTTTGAGTTTTAGTTCTGAACTTACTAAGCCTTATACGCTAAATTCAAAACTATTCAACCCGCAACCCAATTCAGGTATTTTCTTACAGAATCTAATATTTTAATATTTAAGCGGTCTTATCTTGCATAGTAAATGATTTTTCATAATTTTACAGCATATTATTAACAATAAACTACTAAGATGGGAAAAGGTGACAAAAAAACGAAAAGAGGTAAAATTATTCTAGGATCGTATGGTAAAAAAAGACGCAAAAACAGAACACCATTATTTGTTGCACCTGTAAAGAAAAAGTCGGTTAAAAAAACTGTTCCTATTGATAAAGAAGTAGTTGTTGAAGTCGAAGAAGTTGCTGCTCCGATAGCAGAAGTTAAAAAAGCAGCTACTAAAAAAACTCCGGCAAAAAAAGCCACAACTGCCAAAAAAGTAGCAACACCAAAGAAAACTACTGCAGCTAAAAAAACAACAGCAACCTCTAAGAAAGCAGATTCAACTGAAGAAAAAGCACCTACAAAACCTAAAGTAGCTAAAAAGACCGCTGTAAAAAAGGTAACAACCGCTGCAAAAAAAGTAACAACCGCTGCAAAAAAAACTACCACTAAAAAAGCAGAAGAATAATATTAAGTTGAAGGTATAGAATACTAAACTAGTATTCCGATATTTGTTTAGGAATACTTATAATTGTCAGCTTCTGTTTTCAAGAAATTCCTAAAAGGAGCATCACAGAAGTTTATGTGATAGCCCAATGCCTTATAATATAATACATGTTTTTGATGATAGTAGTATATTAATCGAGAATGTTTAGATAGAGTTTTTAGAAATACTAACAGCAAGTCCAAAGAAGCATATCAAAATTTAAGTATCAATAAACCATAATGCAAATTAGCAATAAAACAACTATAATCTGGGATTGGAATGGGACTTTATTAAATGATGCAGAACTTTGTGTTGAGTGTATGAATAAAGTACTGAGCAAACGTAATATGCAACAAATTGATGTTAACGACTATCGCAAACTATTTACATTTCCCGTAGTTGATTATTATAACGCAATAGGGTTTGATTTTAGCAAAGAAGATTTTGAAGTTCCTGCAATGGAATTTATAAATCAATACTATTCAAATATTGGCCGGGCCGATTTATTTCCTTGTGTTACTGATGTACTGAATTTTTTTAAAAAATTAGGTTTTAAGCAGTTGGTTCTTTCAGCAATGGAGCATGACAACTTGGTTAATTCACTAACCGAAAAAGGAATATTTGATTTTTTTGATGATATTTCAGGTATTAATGATCATTATGCACATAGTAAGCTTGAGATGGGTAGAGGCTTGATTAAAAAGGCAGATATTAATGTAACTGAGACACTAATGATTGGTGATACTGTTCATGATTTTGAGGTAGCATCTGGTCTAGAAGTGGATTGTGTTTTGGTTTCAAATGGGCATCAGTCAGAGCATAGGCTATTGCAGGCAACTGCAAATGTTATTCCAAAATTAATCGATATAACAACCTTATTTTCAAGCAATAACTCGTAATCCAAAACCAATTATTTTATTTCCTTCACTTCTTCCTGCTTCTTAAACTCATCTTTATCCACTGGCTTACCATTTTCATCAAAAAATTTCCATTCCCCAACCTGTATGCCATTACTGTATTGCCCTTGTATTTGAATTTTCCCATCAGGATGATAATGTATAAATTTTCCATCCATTAAACCATCTTTGTAGTAACTTTCTGTCATTAATTTACCATCAGGAAAGTACTTAAGCAGTTTGCCGTTTTTCTTTCCATTCTCAAGCAATAATATTTCGGCAGGTTCTCCGGTATCAGGATAATATGTAATATTTTCACCATCAAGAACACCATTATTATATGTTTCAGTTGAAACAACAGGGTTTGATTCTTCATTTAAATAGTATTTCCACAGACCATCCTTTTTCTGATTAACATACTTACCTTCAGCCATTAGATTACCACCATCATAATAGGTTACTGTATGTGCAAATATTCCATCATCCGAAAAAACACTGACAGCTTTTACACTACCCTTTTTAAAGTAATATGTAAACTTTCCGTATGGCTTATCATTACGAAACTGTCCTTCATATTTAATATTACCATTATCAAAGGACTTAATCCATATGCCTTCTTTTTCACCATCTTCATTAAGCTGATTAACCTGCTGAGCATTTAAATTCACCACGTTAGCCAAGAATACAATTAATAGTAGCCACAATATCTTCATTATATTATCAATTTTTACAACAATTAAATTATTTATTTTATGAACATGTTAACTTTGCCGTGTAAAATTACATAATAAATTGAACGACTATTCATCTAAATTATTAGAATCTGCCGTTGCTGAGTTAAGCCGGTTACCCGGAATTGGGAAAAAAACTGCATTAAGACTTGCCCTGCATATACTTAAAGAAGATGCAAGTTATGCTGATAATCTTGGCAAAGCTATTGTTAACTTGCGAAGTGATATACAGTTTTGCAGCAAGTGTAATAATATTTCGGATTCAGCTATTTGTGATATTTGTTCAAACCATAAACGGGATGAAAACACTATTTGTGTAGTAGAAGATATTAGGGATGTACTTGCTATTGAAAAAACTGTTCAGTTCAATGGCTTGTATCATGTATTAGGAGGGATAATAAACCCTATTGAAGGAATAGGGCCAAACGATATTAATGTTGCACATTTAGTTCGTAGAGTAAATACTGAAGATATTAAGGAGATTATACTTGCACTACCTGCAACTGTTGAAGGGGATACAACTAATTACTATATTTATAAGTTGATTAAGACTTTCGACATAAAAGTTACTACAATTGCCCGCGGTGTAGCCGTTGGCGATGAATTGGAATATACAGATGAAATTACACTTGGTAGATCAATATTAAACAGACTGCCTTTTAGTGAAATAAGCTAGAGAGCTAAAGATCAGCTAAATCGCATTGGACTTAGCGGATCGGTTTACCATAACACAGAACCACACTGTCATTCCGACCGAACATTCAGAGCGAAACGGAGAATGTGAGCAGAGGAATCTCTCCAGCTAATTGCTTTCTCAAAGGAGATTCCTCTATTCATCCTCCATCTGGTCGGATTCAATCGGAATGACAGCTTGCTTTTGAAAGTATTTACAAAATGAAGTCAATCCGCATTCTTCACAAAGTGGCTTTCTTGCCTTGCAAACATATCTGCCATGTAAAATAAGCCAATGATGAGCAAGCGGAATTATTTCTTTAGGAATATGCTTAACGAGTTGTTTCTCAGTTTCAAGTGGAGTTTTAGAATTTGTGGTTAATCCTATTCGTGCACTCACTCTAAAAACATGCGTATCAACTGCCATTGCAGGTTGACCAAACACAACAGAAGCAATTACATTGGCAGTTTTACGACCGACTCCTGGCATCTTTTGGAGCTTATCAATATCAGATGGAACAACCCCTTTAAATTCATTTTTTAGCATGTTAGCCATTCCTGAGAGATGCTTTGCTTTGTTATTTGGAAATGAGCAACTTTTTATAAATTCAAAAATATCTCCAATCTCAGCTACTGCCAATTCATTTTCGGTTGGATATGAACTAAAAAACTCCGGAGTTATAATATTCACTCGTTTATCGGTACATTGAGCAGATAGTATAACCGCCACCAATAATTCATAAGGAGTTCTGTAATCAAGCTCTGTTTCGGCAACAGGCATGTTTTTTTTAAAATATTCTATTACAAAGTTGTATCTTTCTTTTTTGGTCATAGTTGTTCAGACTGATCAAAATTATTATTAAATCTAAATTTTGCCGCTAATCTAATAATTCCTTTATTATACCCATTAGTTCTTCAATATTTATTGGTTTTGTAATAGCTATGTTACAGCCTGCCTCAAGCGCATCTGCAGAATAGCTGGAGTTAGGATAGGCAGTTTGTGCAATAATTTTTACAGTGCTGTTAAATTTGCGTATTTCTCTTGTTGCTTCATAGCCATCTATAATTGGAATTTGAATATCCATTATTATCAAATCAATATCGGGGTTTTGTTTACATATTTTAATAGCTTCTTTGCCACTTATAGCATGTAGGGTTTCCCTGCTTATGGGTTTAATTACTATTGTAAACAGATTATGCGATGTGTCTTCATCTTCTACAATTAATATTTTAAGTAGTTTATCATCAGTAATTTTATTATTCTCCTGGATATCTACATTCGATTTCAACTTGACTGAATCATGAGTTAAAGTTTTGTCCTTTTTGTTATTTTTACTTAATGGTAGTGTGAAATAAAAAATACTGCCGTTTCCTATTGTGCTTTCCAAACCAACTTCTCCGTTTAGTTTCTCAATAATTCGCTGAACAATTGAGAGACCTAACCCATATCCTTGTGTTTCTGCTTGATCAAGGCGTTCGAATTTCTTAAATAATAATCGCTGATCGTCCTCAGAAATACCGTTACCGTTATCACGAACCCAGAAACGTACGATTTCACCTTTCCCCTTTTCTTTGGTTTCAATGTCATAGCCAATTTCTACTATAGGGGGCTCGCCTCCATATTTAATGGCATTTATGATATAATTTACCCAAACCTCTTCAATCCAGATATGATTACCAAGTGTTGTAGGCCAAACTGATGGTAATATTATCTTAGAATTAAACTTTTCAATTGTTTGTGATAACCGATCTAATGATTCACTAACAATTGTAGCCATGTTTAATTCTTCTTTCTGAACCTCTGATTTTCTCACATTTGAAAGCAGAAGTAAGCTGTTTATTATTCGATCTGTTCTATTAGAACTGACTACAATTTTATTTATGTATTCATGAATTGTATCCTTTTTTAGGTTGTCAAAATCATCTTGTATTAGTTTAGCAAATCCAGTAATCTGAGAAAGGGGATTCTTTAAATCATGAGCAACAGTATGTGAAAAATCATCTAATTCGATGTTGTGTTCAATGAGCTCACTTGTTTGTTTTTTTAGCGTTAATTCTATTTCTTTTTTGTCTGTAATATCTGTTGCTATTTCTAATCTTACTAGTCTTCCATCTGTCCAGCTTATTGCTGTATCATGACATTCATACCATCTATTAGTAATTGTATTTTTAAATTCCCACACATATGATTCTTTAGGTTTGCCATTTTCATCGAGCAGTAAGTGGTTGGTACAAAAACTACAGGGTTTAGTTTGCCCTTTCTGTAGAGTTAAATAACATTTCTTACCAACATTTTCACCAGTAAGCTCTTTCCCTAACTTGTTTAAGAATAAAAGCTCATAAGTTTGTATATCAGATACATATATAGTAGCATCAATAGAATCTAATGTTGTTTGAAACCTGATATTTTCAGCTTCAAGTTGTATGTGATTTTGGCACCTTATTATTTCCTGCTTTAGATTTTTTGCTGCTGTTTCTAAAAAAGATTGTTCTGTTTCAGACCATTTCCTTACATCCTCACAATTATCAAAACCAATGAACCCCCAAAATTTATCATCGATAATAATTGGTATTATTAAAATGGATTTAATACCTTGAGGTTCTAGTATTTCTCTTTCATTAGATGGGAACTCAGCAACATTACCAGCAATAATATTACCTTCAGAAAGTGTTTTCTCCCAGCGAGGTACCCATTTGCTAAAAGGAAGGTTTTGCAATTCCTGATTATCAATTTCAGGATTAATACCGGAAACACAGTATTCAGCAATTTGACTTGTTAGTAATTCACCTTTGATACTCTTGCCGTTAATAAAAATATAAGTACGGCTTGCCTTTGATGCTTTTCCAATAATATCAACAAATTCCTGATATGGAATATCACTATTATGTAGTAACAAAGTTGTAGCTTTGTTTATGGCAGTAAGATAAAGTTCACTTTGGGTAAGTATTTCAATCTTTTGAATACTTGCTGTTATGTCTCTTGTTACAGCAAGTAAATTTTTTCCAATAATATTTATTGTACTCTGCAAATGATGCCAACTTCCGTCTTTTGCTTTAAAATGAAATTCTATATTTTCAAAAAGATTAGGATCATCAATTCTGAAAACTTTCTTTATAATATTGCTTAAGTATTTCTTTAAAATTGGTAATAAGGTTTTTTTTTCATTGGGACGAATAAAATCAAAAAACGATTTTCCAACCATATCTTTGGGGTCATAGCCAAAAACTTGCTTTACAGATGGATTTACATATAAAAATTTAGCTTTCAGGTCGAAAGTTGTAATGGCAATACTGTTGTGTATATTTTCAGCAATTAACTGAGAATATTCTTTATCCTTTAATAATTTTGCATTTTCCTTCTGTAAAATTTTGATCTCTTTTAGTAGCTGATCTTTAGTACGATCTTTCATTTTAAGTGTTTTAAGTTTAGAGTTCAAAGTTTCAAGTTTTAAGTTCAAAGTTTTAAGTGTCAGGTTTCAAACCCAAAATCCGGAACTTATTATTCGTCAATCAATTTTCTAATTATTTCCACTAATTTATCTTTATTAATTGGTTTTGAAATATAATCATTACACCCTGCATCCAGTGCTTTTTCTCTGTCACCTACAAGAGCAAATGCTGTTTGGGCAATAATTACTACTTCTTTATCAAACTCTCTTATTTTTCGGGTTGCCTCATAGCCACTCATAACAGGCATTTTTATGTCCATTAGTATTAAATCAGTTGTTGGATTGTTACGATAAATTTCAACGGCTTCTAAGCCATTTTTAGCGTGTAAAATTGAGGATGTTACATCATCAAGTATTATGCTAAGGTAATTATCAGCAACCTCTTCGTCTTCAACTATTAATACCTGTAAGTTTAATTTAGGGTTTGGTAATTTTATATTATTTTGTTTGTTTGTTTGTTTTACTTTTTCCTTTTTATCAGGGTGGTATGGTATTGTAAAATAAAACTGTGAGCCTGCTCCTTCAGCTGATTCAACCCATATTTCACCTTTAAGCATTTTAATGTAACCCTGAGAAATTGATAATCCAAGTCCTGCGCCTTCATATACCTTAACATCTTCTATGTCGGCTTGTATAAATCGGTCAAAAATTGCTTTTTGTCTGTCTTTTGGTATTCCAATACCGGTATCAACTATATAAAATTCAAGGAATTTATCAATTTTCTTATAACCGAAATCAATATTGCCGGTATGAGTATATTTTATGGCGTTTTTTACGAGATTAGATAATATTGCATATAGTTTTTCTTTATCAGTGCTAATATTTACGTCATAATCCTTTAGGGGTGTGGTTAAACTAAATATAATTCCTTTCCTATCAACTTCGGGTTTAAAGAATGTATAAATGTTTCTAAGCTCATTGTTAACATTAGTATTTGAATATTTTAACTTTACCTGATCTGTTTCCAGCTTAGAAATATCCATAAGATCGTTAAGAGTATCAAGCATTCGCTTACCACTTATCATAATAACATCAATATACGATTGTTGCTCTTTGGAGCTAAGGTTAGTATCTTTAAGTAAACTTGAGAAACCGAAAATACCATTCATCGGAGTACGAATTTCATGACTTATGTTTTGTAAAAATGCTGTTTTCAAACGATCGGATTCATTAGCTTTTTGTAAAGCTGATGATAAGTTCTGCTCTGCTCTTTTTCGATCTATTGAAAGACCTATTTGATCTGAAACGAATTCAAGCATTTTCATGTCGGACATATTAAATGCTTTTTTATCCTTGTAACTTTGAACTGCAAAAACACCAATTATTTCGCCTTCTACTCTAAATGGCACACCGAGCCATACTTTTGATAAACTTCCTTTAAGTTTTAATTTTCCTTCTTTAACAAGTTTTTCTTTTAACTTTAGGTCAGCTAATAGTGGTTTTTTTGTATCTATAACATATTTGGTTAATGTATTAGCAGCTGGTATGGATGTAAAACTATCTTTTTCATCAGAGTAGTAAGGTAAAGAAAGTGTATCATTCGTCTCGTCGTACAGGGCAACATAAAAGTTCGTAGTATCGATAATTGTTCCAAGTATATCTTGAATTTGACTAATTAGTTCTGCTAAAGTATCTGTTGTAGTAACAGCTTTTGCAATGTTAAATAACACCAGCCGGATTTTATCGTTACGCTTTTGTTCTGTAATATCTTCGGCAACTTTCAAATAATTTGTTATTTTACCTTTTTTATCAAAAATTGGTGAAATCAAAGCTGCTTCCCAGAATAATTCGTTATTTTTTTTCTTATTGTGAAGTTCTCCACGCCATGTTTCTCCTGAAGTAATCACATCCCATAATTCTTTATAAACTTCAGGTGGTTGTTTGCCTGATTTTAAAATTCTTGGGTTACTACCTTTTGCCTCGTCCAAAGTGTATCCTGTTAGTTCGGTGAATTTTGGATTTACATATTCTATATCTCCCTTTAAATTTGTAATTGTAATAACAGAGGGGCTTTGTTCAATTGCTTTTGAAAGCTTTGTGATTTCTTTTTTCGCCGACTCTCTTTCTGTAACATCCTGATAAATTGCAATAATTTCACCTGATGACAGTTTGAATACATAATTATCTCTGTACCCTTTTGTCCTGTTATCATTATAAAACGAAACAGGAAAATGTTGGGAAATACCTGAACTTGCTACATCCTGAAACACATTTAGCAATCCAAATTGTTCTACTCCGGGAAATACTTCAGAAACTTTTTTGCCAATTACATTCTCCCTTGTAACTTTATCCACTTTTTCAGCCATTGGGTTAAAATCTAGGAAAATAAAATCCTTACCATTATCAGTTGGCTTATATACTGCAATAGCACTGGCTGTACTATTAATTATCCCTTTATATAACTCCTGGCTTTCTATTAGTTTTTTCTCAACTATTCGTTGTTTTTCAATCTCAATTTTTAATTCATTAGTACGTTCAATTATTCTGGTCTCTAATTTATTATGCGATTCTTGAAGTAATCTGTCTGCATTTTCTTTTTCTTTTCTACTTTTTTTATTAATCCTGTAACTAATAATCAGCCCTATCAGGCCTAATAACCATAAAGCTGCAAACGAAATAATGTGAGTTACGGTTGTACTATCTTCCTCTGCATAATAAGCACTTAAAGGTACTGAAACGCTTACGCCGCCCCTAACATCTCCAACTTTATAGCCCTGATGCTCATGACACTTAAGGCACCCTTCTTGAGTAATTAGAGGTTTCATAAAACGCAGATGTGGCTCTCCATTAAGGTTTGTCAACTCGCTTAATTCAGTTTCACCATTTTCAAACGATTCAAGTGCTGAGCGTTCCCAATCATCGGGTGTATTTTCGGGGCGTAAAGGAAGTAATGAAGTAATATGACCAGATACACCATAGGTTTCCTTATATTCCTCGAACATCTGCCGTAATGCATACGCAGGATTCATTAATGTTAGCTTCACACCCGATGGTGTTTCTATATCACGCTCCGGAACATGCTCTAAATATGGATTAGGAGGAGTACGTTCATTAGTAACAACATAAAACCCACCATGAGTAGCCGACCAAAATCGAAATGCTTCATCTTTTTGAAAATGTGCAAGAGCTTCTCTCTTTGCAAGATTTTCTGTTGCATGATTTAGTAAACTAAGATCACGAAATAATAAACCAACTATTATTAAAGTCCAAATTGCAACTAGCAATAATGTGAAGTTTAATAATTTATTAAAATTTGAAATGTGTATCTGCGTCATTGTATTAGTTTGGTTTTGTGTTTATTATATCAAGTTTCAGGCAAGAACTGGTTTTTCGGTCAATTTATTAATATTTTGTTACCCTTCACTCTATCTTATTCAATCATCTTATAAATGACTTATTTTTTTTTAGGATTATAGTATTTTACTTAGTTTTTTCAAATCTAAACATTTTATGTTAGTTGTTAATGTCAACTGCATCGTTTGGTATAGTAAAATAAAAAGTGCTACCAACTCCTAGCTTACTTTCCACCCATATTTCTCCTTTGTGATTTTCAATAAATTCTTTACATATCAGCAAGCCTAACCCAGTCCCTTTTTCGTTTTTAGTACCCATGGTTGTAATGTTATCTTCAATACGAAATAGTTTTGGGATATCCTCTTCAGGAATTCCAACACCGTTGTCACTAATACTGATTTCGGTAAATTTATCTTGATGATGGGCATCAATTTTAATATACCCTTCAGATTTTGTAAATTTAATGGCATTATTGAATAAGTTTCCAATTATGGTTTTTATTGCAAACTTATCGGCATTAACAGTAATTGTTTCAGGGATTCTAATATCAAGAGTGATGTTTTTCTGCTCTAAGCCAGGCATATATACAGCAATTGCTTCATTAACTATTTTTTTTAGGTTAATATTTTCTTTTAATATTTCAATCTTATTTTGCTGATTTGTTGACCATAATAATAGGTTTTCTAACAATTCGTAAGCGCTTTTTGATGCCATATATATATTACTAATATAATCCTGCCTTTCTTCTTCATTGAGTTCTGTATAATTTGAATTTAATAAATCAGCTAATCCCAGAATGCTATTGAAAGGAGTTCTCAGATCATGCGCAATAATTGAGAAAACTTTATCTTTTGTTGAATTAAGTATTTTTAGCTCTTGCTCCGATTTAATAATTTTTACCATTATTCTGCTAAACAGCCATATTAATAAACTGATAATCGAAGAGCTTATAATAAGCAATGTAATAATAATTTTATTTTTATCGATATAAGCCGGCCAGCCTATTTCGGGGGTTGCTGCTAATATCCAACTACCGTGAGGAAGATCAACTACTATTGAAATAGGCTGTTTGTCAAACACATCAGGATTTCCCCACCAAATTGTTTCATCATCTCCCTGTCCATTATAACCTTTAATTGCGAATGAAAAACCAAGTTCACTCTCTTTCAATTCGGCCTCATCAAGTAGCATATCCTGGTTAAATACAATATCAGTAACTCCCCAAAATTTATTGTCTCCGGTTTTGTTTTTATCAAATATTGGAGTGTAGCTGATAAAAGCCATTCCTCCTTCTACTAGTTCAACAGGCCCGGCAATAAATGTGCTATACGTTTCTATTGTTTTTTCAACAATTTCTTTACGTTCAGGATGGCTAAGTAGATCTAATCCTAATGCGGCTTCGTGTCCTGGCAAAGGGTAAATGGCATTAATGATGCAATTTCTGGCAATTGCCAACGTGCTTATTACTGAATCATTATTTATTAGTTCATCAGCTAAATTATAAAATTCTATATTTGAAATATCTGGGTTTAATGAAACATAAGCAGCAACACATCTTGTATTGTTAATCCTTGAATGAAGTCCTTTTTCTAACTTTGTTTTTTTTGTCATTAGTATCTCATAAAGCCTGGTTTTTGCATCTTTTTCCCAAATTGCTTTTCTGTAATTTGAGAATATAAATGATCCTGTTAATAAAATTGAAAAAGACAATATTGCTATAAACAAAGGTATTGACTGTTTTATTAACCTTGTAATCTTCGATTCTATCATTTTGCTATTATTATTAAAGATTGTATCTGCCTACCAATAAAAATTTAAAATTATCATCTTCGAAATCATATAATGGAGAAAACCCGAATTTTAAAGGAATATTTTTTAGTTTGTATTCGTAGTCAATACCTAATCCATAATATCTTTTTGCAATTACACCTAAATAATTTCGATCGCATACTTCGTAGTTGGCTACAATATGATACCAAAAACCTGATCCTCCATATTCATATATTTGAATGAAATAGAATCTGTTTTTCATGACTAACATAGTAATATTAAATCGATAAGGGTTACTATTTACTTCTAATCCTGCTCCCAGCTTAATCGACAACCAACTAAGTGGTTTAACTATTATTCCGCCATATGCCTGCCCCCAATTTTCATTTGCCAGAGCAAAAAAATAGAGACCCAATTTTGGATTTGATTTAAATGACTCAGCATATACGTTTATTTGCGGCCGGAAGTAGTTTTCTTTGCTTAGATTTGATAAATTCTCAACTTCGAAAAATGTAAAATTTTGTGAATGAGATAAAAAGCATATCATATTTAATATAACTATTGCAATTATAGCTTTATGTACAACTCCTGTTCTTCTCATATAAAGTGTTTAAAGTTTTGTTTTACATTTTCAAGTTAACTGCAGTCTGAAATCTTAATCCACTTAGCCTTAAATTAACCTTGTTATCATCTCCATAAGTTTTTCTCTTTTTATTGGTTTTGATATATAATCATCACATCCGGCATCTATTGCTTTTTCTTTATCGCCTGCTATTGCATAGGCAGTTTGGGCAATAATTGGAAGTAGGGGTCTGATTTTTTTAATTTCCTTTGTGGCTTCAAAGCCATTCATTACTGGCATATTAATATCCATAAGGACTAAATCAATTTGTGAGTTCTCGTTACAATATTTTATCGCTTCTTCACCATTATGCGCCCCACAGGTATCAATATTAGCCATCTCAAGTAAAATCTTCAAAAATTCCAGACTGTCAAGATCATCTTCAACAATGAGTATTGTTTTTCTACCATCGTTTGTATCTTTTTCTGAGTTAACTGAGACTTCTTCTACGGTATTTTTTTCTTTTTTAACAACAGGTTTAATATTTACTTGGAGTGGTATTGTAAAATGAAATGTACTGCCAATACCTTCTTCCGATTCGAGCCATAAATTACCTCCAAGTAATTCAGTTAATTTTTTGGATATTGACAGTCCAATTCCGGTACCTTCATAAGTTCTTGTATGGCTATCATCAATTTGTCTGAAAATATTGAAAATGATCTCATGTTTATCTTTTGAAATTCCGATACCTGTATCTTGAACATAAAACTTGCAATATGATTTGCCCTGTATGTCTTCAATACTAAATCCATAATTAATCTGTCCGGTGTGTGTAAACTTAAGAGCATTCTTTAACAGGTTACTAAATATCTGTTTAAGTTTTGAAGAATCTGTATATAGAACTAATTTCTCATCGGTTTTTGGAACTATTAAATTCAATATTATATTATTCTTATTTAACTTATTTTGTTCTGCTATTGTTATCTTATTAATATCATTCAAAAATGAATTAATTTCAATTTCTTTTTTACTAATTTTTGTTTCCCCTGATTCTATTAAAGTAATGTCAAACAGGTCTTCAACTATATTGAGTAAATGAATACCACTTGAATTGATAATTGTGGCATAATCATAAACATCTTCAATAGGTAAACTCTTATTAATTAGATCTGAAAAACCAATAACAGCATTAAGGGGTGTGCGTAATTCATGTGATATGGTTGCCAGGAATGCAGATTTCAACCTATCAGACTCAGTTGCCTTTTCAAGTGCAAATAGTAGTTTCTCTTCTTTTTTCTTGCGTTCAATTGAAATACTGATTTGGTCACTTACAAATACAAGTATTTTCACGTCTGACTCATCAAAGGCATTTTCATCAGTATAGCTTTGAATAACTAGTACTCCTGTTACTTTACCTTCAACTCTTAGTGGTACTCCCAACCATATTAAGGAATCTTGTCCATAACGGCGAATTTCACCAGCTTTTTCTAGCTCTTTCAACTTCTGCAAGCTAGCTAATAATGATTTTTGTGTTTTTATTACATATTTTGAAATTGTTTTATCGGCCGGAAGCGAAGTAAAGTCCTCATACTCATCAACAAAAAATGGTAATGAAATAGTATCTTCTTCATTGTTGTAAAGAGCAACATAAAAATTTGTAGTATCTATTATTCTGCCTAATTCTTGCTGGATTATACCAATAAGTTGCTTAAGATTATGATTAGTATTTGCAGCATTTGAAATGTTATAAATTACATTTTGTATTTGGTCATTTCTTTTCTTCTTGGTTATATCTTCAGCAATTTTAATGTAGTTTGTAATTATTCCTTTATTATTTAAGATTGGAGAAATGGAGGCTGTTTCCCAAAATAGATCACCATTTTTTTTCATATTCTCAAATACACCTCGCCATATTTTGCCTGATGATATTGTAGTCCACAATTTCTTATAAAAATCTTTTGAGTGATTGTTGGACTTAAGAATGCTTGTATTCTTGCCTATTAATTCCTCTTCTGAATATCCAGTTAGTTCTGAAAATCTAGGGTTAGTGTATTCAATATTACCTTTAAGATCGGTGATAGCAATAGCTGCCGGGCTTTGCTCAACAGCAGTTGATAATTTAGTAATTTCTTGTTCGTCTTTCTTACGATCACTAATATCCCGGATAATAACTAAGTTTGCAGACTTACCTAAATATGTTATTATTCCTGAACTAACTTCCACATATACTTTTCTGCCGGAGTCATGAAGTAGTGTTGTTTCGTATATTGATGGAACATCTTTTCCCGCTAGTCTCTTTTGGTAATATAGAGTCAATTTCTTAATATTTTCAGGGTAAACAAAATTAGTAAAAGGCCTACCAATTACGTTTTCAGCATTACCACCCCAAATTTCAATCAAACGAGGGTTAACGAATTTAACAATGTTATCTTGTACTATGCAAATTCCATCGGTTGCTCGTTCTACTACATTTCTATATTTTTCCTCATTTTCAACTAATTCCTTCGTTCTGTTTTCAATTTTATTTTCTAGATCACTTTTTTCAATTTTAAGTTTATCTTCAGCTTCTTTAATCCGTAACATTACATTTATCTGGGCTTGTAATTCGATGGGAACAAAAGGTTTTGAAAGAAAGGCATCTGCACCTAAGTTTAATCCTTTAACTCTACTGTCGGTATCTTGGCCCAAGGCAGAGATCATTATTATTGGTATGTCTTTGGTTAACTTATTCTTTTTTAATATCTTACATGCCTCAAATCCATCCATTTCGGGCATAATTATATCCAGCAGAATAGTGTCGGGTTGCTCCTTTTGAGCAATAGCAATTCCTTCTTTTCCTGATTGTGAGAGGAATAATTTGCAATCAGGTAAAAAATTCTTTAAAACCCCTTTGATTGTAACAAGGTTGTCACTTTGGTCATCAATTGCGAGTATTTTTTTCATCATTTTAGAATAATATTGATATAATATTGCTGCATCTTATGTATTCATATTGCGCTTTTGCGTTCTGTGCAATTTTTTGGCTGCTGCCAAAAACCTAAGGTGAACACTCAATGTTCCCTTAAGTTAACTTGTACTTAAAAATCTATTAATTTCATTTAGTAACTTTTCTTGATCAATAGGCTTTGAAACATAACCATCACAGCCTTTATTCATAAATTTTTCTTTATCTCCAATCATTACCTGAGCTGTAACAGCTATAACGGGGATGGATTTACTTTCCTCAAGTGTTTTTAAAATTCCTACTACTTCTTCTCCATCAATATTTGGAAGTGACATATCTAAGAGTATCAAATCAGGTTGTTGAGAAATTACTATTTTCAACCCTTTTTCACCATCTGCGGCTTCTAAAATGGTAAATTTATTTTTAAGTATTGCCCTTATAGCTAGCATGTTGTCCGGATTGTCTTCGATTACCAATATGGTAGGTTTGTTGCTTTTACCAACTGAAGCTGATTTTGTTGCCTGACTGATTTCGTGTTTCTTTTCTCTTTGAATACCGCGGTTTGTTGCAGGCTGTAACATTAATTTAATTCTTCTGAGCAAACCTTCAATATCCACATCACCTTTATTAATTAACTGTTGAATATTATTGGCACTTAATTTGGCTAAATCGTCTGAACTAAGATCTTTGGCAGTTAGAATTAGTACGGGAATATTTTTTGTGATTTTAGTACTTCTTAATTTATCGAGAACATCAAAACCATCAATGTCAGGCATCATAAGATCGAGAATAATACCATCGGGTAATGTATGTACTATATAATCAAGTGCCTGCTGTCCTCCGTTAGCAACATCAACAAGGTAATTTTCCTTTTCTAAAACTGCCTTTATCTGAACTATTGCTTCAGGATTATCTTCAACGATTAATATTTGTTTTTTCGTTGCATCCTTTTCAGAAATATTTGTTTCTCGCAACCTTTTTAACCTATTAAGAATCCGTTTAACCTCTTTAATTAATTCACTTTGTGAAGTGTCACTCTTTGCTACAATTGATGAAATTTGTCCACTAAGTCTTGAGCGATCATTTTCTGTAAGGTTTTTAGCTGTGACGATGATTACAGGCAAGTCATGTGTTTCATTATTTCTTCTAATTTTATCCAATACCTCAAAACCATCTATACCAGGCATCATTAAGTCAAGAACGAGGATATCAGGAATCTCATTCTCCAAAAGGTTTAAACATTCATTTCCTGTTGAAGCCAGTGTCGTTACTATTTTTTCTGATTCAATAATTTCAGACATTTGATTAAGCTCAAAATCATCATTATCAACTATCATTACTTTATCAGGAAGCTTATTAAGTTTGTATATTTCTGACAAGAGAATTTTCTCATGAATTGGTTTGCTTATGTATCCCATAGCACCAAGAGCGAAACCAGTATCTTTTTCGTCTGAAACGGAAATAATAATTACCGGTATATTCTTTGTTTTTGGATTATCTTTTAATTTTTGTAATACTTCCCATCCATCCATGTCAGGCATAATAATATCGAGAGTGATGGCACTTGGTTGATATTTTTCGGCTAGCTGAAGTGCTTTTTCACCAGATGATGCAGTTAATGACTTATATCCAGCCTCTTCTAAATAGTCACAAATATCATCTAAAATCTTTGGGTCATCATCAACTACCAGAACTAAGTCTTTTATTTCTTGTTGGGAGACATGTGCGAAATCAAGGGGGTCTTTTAGTTTGTTAGGTTCGTGCCAATTAATTGGTAATGTAATTGTAAATACAGAACCTTTACCTAATTTACTTTTTACATCAATATTGCCTCCAAGTATTTCCATCATTTTTTTACCAATAGCAAGCCCTAGTCCTGTACCATCAAACTGGCGTGATGAAGAGCCATCTGCCTGCTTGAACTCATCAAAAATATGAGGCAGAACATCTTTAGATATTCCTATTCCGGTATCTTTAACATCAATAATAACATTTTCAGTATTGTAATTAACCTCTATGTCCACACTTCCTTTTTCGGTGAATTTAATTGCGTTGCTTATAATATTTGTGAACACCTGATAAAGTCGTGCTTCATCTGTTTCAACTCTCGGAAGGTTATCAGCGACACTTAAGGTTAGTTCTACATCTTTTTGTGAGGATATGGTTTGCATATTCTCTTTTATACTGAAAAGAAGAGATTTGATTGACATAAATTCAGGTGCAATTTCCATTTTGCCCGACTCTATTTTTGATAGATCTAGAATATCGTTAATTAAAGACAACAATCGCTTCCCATTACGTTCTATTATTTCGAGATAATTATTTTCTTCATCATCAAGTTTTTCATTCGCCTGCATAATCAATACCCTTGATAATGCCATTATGGAATTAAGCGGAGTTCGCAATTCATGGCTCATATTTGAGAGGAAATCACTTTTTAGATTGTTTGCAACTTCCACTTGTTTACGTTGTTCGATTAATTCTATGTTTTGCTCCTGTAGCTCATCTGAAGTACGCATTAGTTCTTCTGATTGTTCTTGTAACTCTTCGGTTTGAGCCTCCAGTTTTAGGTTGTTAGCAGAGAGTTCCTCAGCAAGGATATTTGTTCTCTCACTAGCCGTTATGCTAGAATAAGAAGTATTAATTGCAATCCACGATTGTTTTAGGATATTATAACATTCATTACTGAATTTGTGAATATTCACAAGTGAAATAATTGCTACCACTTTTGTTCCAACTATTATTGGAACAGTAATTATTTCTTGAGGTGTTGCTTCACCTGCAGTAGTTTTGTATTTAAATATAGTGTTCTCAGGAATGTTACGAAGATAGTAAATACTTTTCTGCGAAAGTGCATTACCAAATTCACCTTCGGGGTTTTCAGCACTAAAAGGTTGAAGTCGCTCTACATCTGCACCAATAGAAGCAAAGTGTTCATATTGAGATGATCCTTTGTTAAGTATGTAGAAAGTACTCATGTTTGCTTTAGTAATTTCCATTAACTTTTTAAGCAGTTCAGAAGCAAAGCTTTGTATTGTCGACTGACCAATCATAATTTCAGAGATGTTTGCAACAGCTTGTTGAGTTATATCACGTGACCTTATTGAATTTGTCATCTCATTAATTGACTCAGCCAGAGATGCTAATTCATCGTTGGAATCAATAATTGTATGAACTGAATAATCACCGTCTTTAATTTGTTTAGTTGCTTCATTAATATTAACAATTGGTTTAGCTATTTTATTAATAAGCCAAAACACAATTATTACAATCATTAAAGAAGATATAAATAACAATAAAATTAAGTTTAATAGTAAAGTTTTTATTGGTTTGTTCAGCTCACTAATGTCTTGTTTACTAACAAACCCCCAGCCCAGTTGAGGGATATAGGTATAGGCAGCCAATATTTCTTCACCTCGATAATCTTTAGAAACAGTAATACCTGTTTCTCCATGGGAATCAAGTGTAGCTGGTTCGGCTGATATTTCTAACTTTAATGGTGCATTTTGATACCAACGGAGTTCATTTAATGCTAAGCCATCGCTGTTAACAATAAGTGTTTCACCAGTTTCACCCAAACCTGTTCTGTGTAAGAGCAATCTATAAAGTGAAGTTTCCAGATTTACATGTGCCCCTAATATGCCAATTATTTGTGAATTATTATGTTGTGAGCTAAATATGGGAGATGAAATAGTCATTGTGATCATAGATAAGTCATCTGAATAATAAATATCACTAATATAAGTTTTTCTGATTTCTAGTGGTTTTGTGAAACAAATATCACCGGATTCATTAATTCCTTCATTGTTTTTGTTAGTGGATGAAAAAACTATACCTGTTTTTGGGTTTATTATAAAAAGTTCAATATATGAACTATAGTTATTCAAATAGCGTTTTAGTATGCGATTAATATTATTGATATTTTTAATATCATTTTGATCTTTATTTTCCTTTTGTAGTATATCTTCCAGCACCATTAATTCATTATCCGTAGATACTGTTAATATATCAGCAATTCTTTCTGATGTCCAATCTTCAAGTTGTTGTACTTTTAAGTCGCGAATGGCAATTAATTTCTCAAATGTTTGTTTTTCAATTTCTTTCTTTTGCTGATAAAAGGTTATAATAATTCCTATAGCTAATGGTGTTAACGATAGAAGAAGAAACCAGAATAACAAACGGGTTCTTATGCTTTTGAATCTTAATGGTTTCATATTTTTAATTTAATGGTTTCATATTTTTAATTAATGGTTTTTTTGTTGAGTTGTATATTTATTGAGTGGAAAGAAATCCATTACCCAACAATTCAACTCACCCATTCTTTCTAAATATCTTACAACAATTATTTACTCTGCTAAATTTATTTTTATAATTCTCAATTGGTACTTCGGCTTCACCTAATACCAAATAGCCGTTTTTATTAAGTGATTTATACAATTTATTGAAAATGGTTTTTTGATATTCAGGTTCTAAATAAATCAATACATTGCGACATAATATAATATCGAAGCCACCAAATATACTATTTGGAGGAGCTGTATTGTTACTATCGAGTAAATCATAGAATGAAAACTGTACCATATTCTTAATTTCAGAAATTAAATTAAACTGATCTTCTTTTTTAGTGAAATACTTATTAAACGTTCCAAGTTTTACATTTTTAATATTTTCAAAGCTATATACACCTTTTGATGCTCTTGCAAGAGCCTTTTTATCGATATCAGTAGCAAAAATATTTACATCAAAAATGGTATCCTCTTTCTTTAAATATTCATTTAAAGATATAGCAATTGAATATGGCTCTTCACCAAATGAACAGCCAGCTGACCATATTCTAATTGTGTTATCATTTTTCTTAGTTTTTGTTGATATCATTTCAGGGAAAGTCAACCTTGAAATAAATTCAAAAGTCATCGAATTCCTATAGAAACTACTAACATTAATTGTGAATACATCAATCAGGTTATCCAATTCGTTGTGATTGTTTGCTAAATATTCTAAATAACCTTTGGAGTTCTTTTTTTTGGTAGCATAAATTCTTTTTTGAATTCTACGCTCCAGCATTGATCTTCTATAACCTGAGAAGTCGAAACCCCTCTGTTCATTTAGTAGTTTTAGAATATCACTAAGTTTATTCATTTTTAAATTTTATGTTTTTAGTTTCGTGTTTATGGTTTCGTGTTTATGGTTTCGTGTTTAAAGTTTTGAGTTTATAGTTTTGAGTTTATAGTTTCGTGTTTCAAGTTAAATACAGGTTGTAACATAACCAACCCGAAACCCGAAACCCGAAACTTCAGATCCGAAACCCCAAACTTATTGTTTCTTATATTTTGTTCCTGCATATTCTGTATTATTTAAATAGTTTATAAACGCACCAATCTTATTACTCAAGACATTTGTTTTCTCCTTAGTTTTTTCAAACAATTCAGTGTCTATATATTTTCTGTCGAATACTCTGTATAACTGTGAGCGTGTTTCTCCACATGATCCTTTTGCTATTGATAAAAATTGCCTGAACTCATTCTTTCCATCTCTTTCAAATCCCTCAGCAATATTGTCCATAACTGATCCAGAAGAGGCATCTATTTGATCTCTTAGTTTATAATTCTTATTTAAAGTTGTTGTAGTTATAATCAAATTAATATCCCGACATAACTCTCTAGCCAATTGCCATATATCTAAGTCTTCAAATCGTTTTATTGTCGCCATATATTTAATTTAAACTCCAAACTCGAAACCCGAAACCTCAAACCCAAAACCCGAAACATCAAACCCGAAACCAATACCTCAAACCAATTTCTCTATCATCTCTATAAGTTCATCTTTATCAATAGGTTTAGTTATGTAATCATCGCATCCTGCCTTAATTGCTTTTTCACGATCTCCTTCAATTGCATAGGCAGTTTGAGCAATTATTATAACATCTTTATTTAATTTGCGTATCTCTTTAGTTGCCTCGTAACCATCCATAACCGGCATCTTGATATCCATTAATATTAAATCAATATCTTGGTTTTTTTGGTAAAGTTCAACAGTTTCTTTTCCTGTTCTAGCATGATAAATATTATTACTAATATCTTTAACAATAATAGTGAGGTATTTGTCTGCAAATTCTTCATCTTCAGCAATTAAAATATTTAGGTTTTTTGATATTGGTTTAGTATCTGCAGGCATAATATCTTCCACCTTTGTTATCTCTGATTTTAACGTATTTGTAATATATGGAATTGTAAAATAAAACTGTGTCCCTTTCTTTTCAATAGATTTTACCCAGATTTTTCCACCAAGCATTTCAACATATGCTTTTGATATTGCCAAACCCAGACCCGCGCCTTCATAAACTTCACTGTCTTCAATATCTGCTTGTACAAATCGATCAAAAATTGCATCGAGTCTGTCTGACGGAATTCCAATACCAGTATCTTCAACATAAAACTCGAGGTTCTTGCCTTTCTTTTTGTACCCAAATTCAATACTTCCCTTGTGAGTGTATTTTATGGAATTCTTAATGAGGTTTGTAAGTATTGCATATAGCTTTTCTCTATCAGTTTCAATATTGGCATAATCGATAACCAAATCGCTGTTAAATAAAAGTTTGAGCTCTTTATTTTGAGCTTCGGGATTGAAAAAAGTATGCAAATATTCTAATTGTTCATTAATGTTGCAATTGGAAACACTAACTTCCATTTGTTTGGCTTCAATTTTTGATATATCAATTAAATCATTGATAATATTTAGCATTCGAGCTCCACTTTTTTCAATTATATTTACATATTTGGTTAATTGTTCTTCTGTAAGGGTGGGAAGTTTTAATAAGCCTGCAAAACCCAAAATTCCGTTCATAGGTGTTCTTATTTCATGACTCATATTGGCAAGGAAGGCCGATTTTAGGCGATCACTTTCTTCTGCTCTGTCTTTAGCTATTTCCAGCTCCGTATTAATACTTTTAATGTGGTCAAAACTTTTTCCTAATTCTTCATTTAGTGCCTGGTATTCTTCATTTTGATTTATAAGGTCTTCATTTAATTCTTTCATTTTTTCTTCGGTATAAACCCGAGTAGTAATATCTCTAACAATGCTTGTAGAACTTACTACGTCATTATTTTCTCTATGAAAAGTAAGAATAATTTCTGCCGGAAATATTTTACCATTTTTTCTTTTTAATAGTTGGCTGTCATGTAGTACATCGTTGCCTTTTTTAATGGCAGTTTTAATTTTCTCTCCGAAGGCTTTAAACTCATCTTTACTCGCATATAGAAATGATGTATCTTTTCCAATTAATGTCTCAGGGTCATACCCTAGTTGATTAAAAGAATCGTTAGCCCATTCGATAACCCTTTCAGGCATTTTTATTGAAAAAACAGAATCCCACATTGAATTGGTTAATTGTTCGAGGTATTCTTTAGCTGCTTTTATTTTTTGTTCGGCTTTTTTACGTTCTGTAATATCTCTCCAAACTGTATGTATAACTTCATTGTTGGGTTCATGAGAAATTGCAGTCAGCAATATCTCTGCCGGAAAAGCATCTCCATTACTTCTTAGGTGGGTCCACTCAAAACGGTGTGTGCCATTTTTAAGTGCTGTCTTCATCATTTCATTAGCTTTTTCTTCCGAACTTCGGCCATCGTTTTGTAATTCTGGCGAGAATTTTGATGGGTGTAGATTCAATATATCATCCTTGGTTTTGTGATTTAGCAATTTTACAGTTGCCTGATTGCAGTCAGTAAATTTTCCATTTTTTAGAATTGACACAGCATCGCCTGACTTTTCAAAAAGTTCGCGGAATTTTTTTTCGCTTTCTTCAATCTTGATCTTGGCATTAACTAAATCTAACTCCAGTTTTTTCCTGTCTGTAATATCAATTGATCTGCCCTGAAATCCAACTAATTCTCCTTTGTCATTTAAAATTGCATTTGCTGATAAATCAACATCGATAATACTACCATCCTTTTTAATTTGTTTAATATCAATTTTGTGTTTCTTAACTTCTTTCAAGTTAAGGCTGGATACTATATTTTTGGCTAGATTATTAATTTTTAATAATCCTGTTTCGGTAGTAAATACAGCTGTGTTTAAGCCAATAAACTCTTCGGGTGTATAACCCAAAAAGTTCAAAACTGCATCATTTACATAAGTAAGGTTAAAATTATGGTCTGTTGTCCAAATTACATCTGTTGTATTTGTTGCTAAAAGTCTGAATCTTGATTCACTCTCCAATAGTTCTGCCTTAGCCAATTTTTTCTCAGTTATATCTCTTGCAATATAGAGTACTGTATTTTTTGTTTTAGGATTTGCCGTTCCTTCAAACCATTTTATTTCTTTATTAATGGTTAATGGATATTCTATGGTGTTACTTATCCCACAGTCAAGAGTTTTTTTTATAAATGCAAGAAATAGATCAGCTTCAGTTTTAGGAAATATATCATGGAGAGTTTTGCCAACTGCTTCCTGTGGGATTTTATACAATAATTCGGGTGATGTTGGTGCTATATTAATATATGTTCCATCTCTATCTATCTCAAAAACTATATCTTTCATTGAGTTGAAGAGTGCACGTAAACTGTTTTCACTTTCTTTTAATTCAAGCTCGTTAATCTTTTTTTCAGTAATGTCAGTTACATATACCAGAAATCGGGTTTCAGAAAGTTTGACAGAATTTACCGTCCAATATCTAAGATTTCCACTTTTTGTACTGAAAGAAATATCGCCAACAAATTTGCCTGTTTTTACTAAGAACTCAAAATGTTTTTTTACATTGCCTTGATCATCTGGTGGAACAAGGTCTATAAGATTCATTTTTAATAATTCACCTTGCGAATAACCAGTTATTTCTGCTGCTGCTTCATTTACCTCAATGAAGCTACCTAATTCATTGGAAACAAAAATTCCATTAGGTGCATTTTCAGCATAGCTCCTAAATTTCGCTTCGCTTTGCTTTAACTGTTGTTGGCTAAACTTGAGTTCTTTCTCTGAACTTATACGTTTAGAAATATCATGAACAATAACTGAAAATATTACCTGATTATCTATTGTTAATTTTGTTTGATATATTTCAACATCTTTTATTTTCCCACTAGCAAGTTTATGTTTTTGAGTGAAATAATTATGATTATTTTTCATAGCCTCCTCCATATTAATCCTTATTTCCTCAGGAGGGAGTGTGTTAATGTTACTAATATTCATACCTATTAACCGCTCGTTGGTATAACCATAGAATTTTACAGCCGCTTCATTTGCAAAATATATATTTCCTGTTTTTGGATTTATTAGAAGAATAACCGCATTGTTATTATTAACAAAATCAGAGTATTTAAAATTAGCCGTATTATCGGCTAATTGTTTTCTAAGAAACTCATTTTCAAGCTTTAATTCTTCGTAATTGGGTTTTGATTTCATGAAAGAATGTATAAGTGTTTGTGGTGGCAATTACACCAAAAGGGTAAATATATGAAAAAAAGTTAAAAATTAGATATTGGGTAGTATGTTTTAGGTTTCAGGTTTCATTTTGAAATGGGAGTGGCAGAGAGGTATGTACTTGGATTTTTATAAATTTGTCAATTATAAATTATAATGCCTTAGGCAGACAGGTTGATTATGAACTTTGAAGTAGAAAATAGATTTTTTATTGTAGGTGGTGCAGGAAGTGGGTTTGGAAGAGCAATTTCACATTTGCTAGCTAAAGAAGGAGCCTACGTTTTGGCTGTGAGTCGTACTGAAGGAAAGTTAAAATCATTGGTAAATAGTTTTCCGGATAATATCGAATATTTATGTGGTGATATTATGAGTTCTGCTATTCAAAATATGATTGTTAACTGGGCTAATAAGAAGCAGTTATCAGGTATTGTTTTTAACGCCGGTGGCCCTCCAGCCGGAGGAATAACTGATATGAATATGCAGATGTGGGATGAGGCATGGGAAACAGTTGTAAGGTGGAAAATAGCACTTACTGATTTGTTGCTCCCGATATTTAAAAAGCAAAATTATGGAAGAATGCTTTTTATTGAAAGTGTTTCAGTTAAGCAACCTGTTAAAAATTTAGTACTTAGCAATGCTCTTAGACCAGCAATTATTGGGTTTGCAAAAACTCTTTCGCAAGAAGTAGCTGCAAATGGAATAACTGTTAATGTACTTGCTCCGGGATATCATAGTACTGCTGCAATGGAAAGGCTGTTTACAAAAAAGGCTGAAGTGGAAGGAATAAGCAAAAAGGAAGCTCAACTAACGTTTGAAAATGAAATTCCGGTGGGAGAAATGGGTAAACCCGAAGAAATGGCCAGTTTAGCGCTTTGGCTGTTATCACCCTTGTCTAGGTATGTAACTGGGCAAACAATAACCCATGATGGTGGCTTAGTTAGCTCGTTATTTGGGTGAGTAAATTTTGGACAGCATAAGATCCGCTAAGTCGCCTTGGACTTAGCGGATCGGTTGGGGGTAGGCTATTCAACCCGCTGAAAGATTTTCTCTCCTGTGTCGCGAAAATTCCATTCATCGGGTTTTACATTAGGAGAACCGATAAGTCGGCTTGGACTTAGCAGATCAGTATGTATAATCTATTTTCAATCCCCTGAAAAATTTCCACTCCTGTGTCGCGAAAACTCCATTCAGCGGATTTTTAATATGAATGTTAATAATTAATTTTAGTAAATTTACCAATAGTCAATATTTAAGATAAAAACGGTATGGAATATATTTCGTCTTTGGATTACGGTGAAACATATCATATTTATAATAAAGCCGTTGGAGGCGTACAATTATTTAAAACAGCAAAGGACTATTTTTTCTTTATAAAGAAGCTAGTTAGGTTCATTCTTCCATTAGCGGATATTTATGCTTATTGTCTAATACCCAATCATTTTCATTTACTACTGAAAATTAAAGAATACAATGAAATATCAAATTCTAAGAAAAGCGAGCATGATCTTAAATGGATAACTCAAATATTTAGTAATTTCTTTATTAGCTATTCAAGATCTTATAATAATATATACCATAGGCAGGGGCGATTATTTTTACAACCTTTCAAACGCATTAAGGTTGATGGCAAAGATTATTTTACAGAATTAGTAGCATATATCCATCGAAATCCTATTCATCATGGTTTAGTGTCAGAATATTCTGATTGGGATTATTCTTCTTATATACACTATTTGTCAAATAATGAAACAATAATTGATAAAAATGAGGTGTTAAAATATTTTGGCTCATTAGAGGATTTTGTTATATTTCATAAAGAGTATAAAGCTATGCTAAGTGATAGTAAGTATTGTTATGAATAGCAAGATCCGTTAAGTCGCCTTGGACTTAGCAGATCGGTTAGGTTGGTTTTCTCAACCCGCTGAAAGGTTTTATCTCCTGTGTCGAGAAAATTCCATTCAGCGGGTTTTGGGTTAGGAGAACCGCTAAATAGCCTTGGACTTAGCGGATCGGCTAGGATTAGGCTTTTTTCAATTCAGTGAGTTTATAAAATACATCTTGCTTTTTTAATAAAAACGATTACATTTGCAATTTAGAATAATTATAAATAAAATATTAACCCATGAAAATTAATAGATACGTTGATATTTCAACAATCGACAGAGAAGCAAAAAAGGATTACATTGATCGTCACTCAGCATTTGTACACTGTGATAGTAATGCAGTAGCAGGTGAAAAATTTGCAGTAACAGTTAAAGTTGGAGATGAATATGCTCATCCTGATGATTTTGATCATTATATTGCATATGTTCAGTTATGGAATGGTGAGTTTATGTTAGGACAAGCTTCGTTTGCTCCTGGAACTCTAGGAAATGCTCCAGGGCATGTTGAAGTAGTTTTTAGCGTTGTACCTAAGAAAAATATGAAACTAACAGCTATGGCATTTTGCACAAAACATGGATTGTGGCAGAGTGAGGAAGTTGTTGTTGAAGTTGCCTAACTACAAGCCTTAGAATTCAGAATTTAGCCCGTGTCAATGCCTAAATATCAGTCGTCAGCAAGTTCAAAATATACTATATTGACATGTAAATCAAATACTTAGAATCACTTGTAAAAAAGTGGCTTTTTTATTTGCTCACGTTTTGCTCGCATAATCATAGTTTCCAGCTAAATCCTACCTTAAAACCTAATATTACTCCCGTGCTTGTTCCAATATGCATCATAGATATCATTATTTCTGTTTTCTTTTTAGGGCAGTCGGGGTTTTGGGTAGTGTAAGCTTGGGGTTGGCGTATGTGTATGGCAATGCGGAAATAAAATCATCAGGAAGTAAATAGTTTGGTTAAGCTACTGTATTATGTGGGATTATGGCAATACAGTTTGTTTAACCAGACTATTTTTTTTGTCGGTGGTATTTTATTTTTGTGTTGACTTACTCATACCTTCTGTAACTGAATTTGAAATGAAACATATTGGAATACTGTATGGGTGAGATGAATGTAGCGTAATGAAAGGTTACATGAGGTCGACGTGCTTATGTGTTTATTGTGGGCGAATGAATAGCCTGGCAATAAATGAAATGTAATGAGTGAAAGATTCTTTGAGTTAGCGAAAAGTCCTGAAACGTAGTGAAATGGAATGTTTGTCAGGTTATGAATGATGTAGGGTTTGTGTGGGGTGGGGAGAATAAACTTATAAGCTAAGGAAGACCGAATGTGTAGTGAAATGTAGCGGAATAAATGAGGCTGTACTATATAGTTTGAGATAACTGATGGTCTGTTTAGTTACTGGTTGAAGAGAGCTTAGGGGGGCTGCTAATGCTTTTCTGTGTGAAAGCAATAAAACATATTGGGTTGGAGCTGCGAGCGATTGGATATTTTTTTGTGGGATCGGTGTTGGCCGGTTGTGGTGGGTCGGTGGTAGTTGAAAACTATTTTAGATTTATTACATTTATGTAATATAGTCTCACCACCAAATGTGGTGGGGAAAATTTATGGTCTGATAAACAAACTTTTGAAAAAATTGTCAACTATAAGATCTGATTACTGTGATTTTACTACTTTAATCAAAGTAGATTAATGCAAAATCAATAATTCATAAGATGACCAAAAAAAAAAGAAACCAAACAAAGTGAAAGGGGTTTCACGCCGAGAAAAGTTGCATATTTGTATGGCGTAAGTTTAGAAACATTCAACACCTGAATCAGGGATGCTGATGAATTAAATGCTCAAATGAAGCTAGAAGATAAGTATTTGGACCAATACCGTAAATGGACACCAAAGCAATTATGGATGATATTTGATGAATTTGGTGACCCTCGGGAGTTTCAAGATATTATAGATTCCTAATTTATTGTAGTATTTTATCTAATTGGTGTTATTAGTGTTTATATTAATTAGCGTATATTAGCGTATATTAGTGTATATTAGGATGTATTAAGGATTAAACTAGTAAATTTTATGAATTTCTTTTGTTTTTTAGATGTTTTTCACTAAAAACAGACGTATTTTTCAATAAATTCAGGATTCTTTATGGAAAAGTTAGCTTATATCGCTACTCTTGATACTATTTTGTGAAGATTTGCTTTAGTTTTTGGCTTATTTATAGAGTTTTTACAGGTTTGCCACGTTAAATATGGAAGAATCAAGACTTTTATGCAGGATAATGATAAATTTTTGTTGGGATTATTCATAGCCATGCGTATAAAGTTCTTTGAATCGATAAAAGCCATCTATATAGTAGCCAATTTCTTTGCAGGCTTGTGAGACGCTTCCTAATTGCTTTGATAATTCAAGCAACTCTAACTTAGTTTTTAAAACTTATCGTTAATGTTAATGACTTTTTCTGATTGTGTTTGGCTAATCAATCTAAATCATGCGTTGCTTTTAAAAATTCACAAACTCCCTTTGTGTTAATCTCTCTTAATCTTTCTTTGGTCAAGTTTTCAGTTTCAATTACTACTCTTGAGAAGATGTATTGTTCCCAATCTTCTGTAATTAGTCTAATTCCATTTTTATTTCGGTTTATGTAAACATCTGTTCCTAGGTAGGGAGTAAGAACACTAATCGTTAATCTTGTTGCACCAAGTGTTGCAAGTTTTACACCAAAGTCAATAGTTTGATTTGATGTTTCTTCTGTGTCTGTGTCGTTAGCATGACCAATAATAAATCCACAAGCAATTTGTTTTATGCCAGCCTGACTTGCTACAATGATAGCATTCTCCACTTCATCAAAGTTTATTTTTTTGGAATGGAATCTAATATTGTTTAGTTTAATTAGACTGCCTTTTTAGCGGTGACATTTTATTTTTGTGTTGACTTACTCATACATTCTGTTACTGAATTTGAATTGGAATATAGTGGAATACTGTACGGGTGAAATGAATGTAGCATAATGAAAGGTTACATGAGGTTGACGTGCTTATGTGTTTATTGTGGGGTGAGTAAATGGCTGGAATGAGTGAATGAGTAAATGATTTAATGCTAAAATGATTTAATGATTGAATGATTAAATGGGGGGAATGACAGCTAATTACGAATAGAGTTTTTTGTGGTGGGGAGAATAAACTTATAAGCTAAGGAAAACCGAATGTATAGTGAAATGTAGTGGAATGAATGAGGCTGCACTGTATGGTTTGCTTTAAATGATGGTTTATCTAATTACTGGTTGAAAGAAGCTTTAGAGGGGCTACTAATGCTTCTCTGTGTGAAAGCTAAAAAACATATTGGGTATAGCGCTGCACGCGTGGGATGTTTTTTTGTAGGTTTCAGCGGTGGACGTAGTGGTGGGTCGGTGACTATTTTACATAATAACATTATGGTTGGCAAACAGCCGGTCATGGTGGGTTTTGTGTGTTTGTACTATAATACCTTATTATGTAATTTAGCTTGGTTGGCTAGTTCAGTTTCTTTTTCTTTGATGGAATTTAAGCACAAGTCTCACTTGCACACAGGCTTGGTTGGAAGACTCGCTAGATGGGTATTTGTCTAGCGGTTGGCTACTATATTATAAGCAGTTATTTTTTATTTCTCCTTATTGACTTAAGGGCAAGGTAAATTTAAAATTGCTTCCTTTACCTTCTTCGCTTTCAATCCAAATATTCCCTCCATTTTTTTCCACAAATTCTTTGCAAAGTTTAAGACCTAAGCCAGAGCCTTTTTCATTTTCTGTGCCATCAGTTGTTATATGATTAGCTTTATCGAACAGCTTATTACTCATTTCTTTATTTATCCCAATACCATTATCAGAAACTGTAATTTCAACATACTTCTGTTTTGACATAGCAGAAATATTTATACATCCTCCAGTATTAGTGAATTTGATGGCATTGGAAACGAGATTTCGCAAAATGGTCCTCAGCATATTTACATCAGCAAACACTTCAGTTTTATTCAAAGGGTGATAATTCAATGAAATATTTTTTGCTTGGGCAAGTGAAGTTTTAAGCTCTATTATTTCAAGAATAATTTCTGACAACACTATTTTTTCTGGTTTAAAACTAAGTTCTCCGGTTTGCGATTTTGCCCAATTCAATAAATTGTCGAGCAAAACAAGTGTGTTTTTTGCTGATGAATTTATAATGCCTAAATACTTTTCAGATTCTGCAGCTTCATAATTATTTGAGTTTTCAATTAACAGTTCCGAAAATCCCAAAATATTATTAAACGGACTTCTTAAATCATGTGCTATTATTGAGAAAAACTTATCTTTTGTGTCATTGCTTTCTTTTAATTTTGAATCTGACTTTTTAAGTGCTTTAATGGCATTGTCTTTATCATCAATTTGTATTGACAATAATGCATTTGTGTTTTCTAGTTGTCCTGAAGTAGCTAAAAGTTCTTCGGTGCGTTCTTTAACCTTTATCTCCAGATTTTTGTTCATAACCCTTTCGTTCTCAACAATTTCTTCCTGAAACTTAAGTTTTTCTGCCTGAATAAGCTTTATTTTGTACCCCAGCGCAAGAGAAAATACAATTAGCTCAAGAAATGATCCTATCATAAAACCATACCTAGTTAAAGGCGTATAGGGTATTAAATTTAAGGTAAGACCTGCATACATAAACAGACCAATAATATATAAACTTGAAGCCAATACATAAAATTTGGAAAGTGGTAATTTCTTAATCATACCATAAACTCCAACAAATAGTAGAAATAAGGTAAAAGGCATAGCGATGAGCCCAAGAAATTGATAATAGTATACGTCAAATGCAACCAAAATAGCTATTATCAGATAAATAACACTCATGACAATCAGGCTGGTATCCATCCATTTACTTACTTGCCGAATTTTCAAAATTTCTCTTGTAAATAATGTAAGAAAGAAGGCCATTGTCGGGGAGCCTATCGAGAGGAAGTAGTAGACTTTAATATTAGAATTAAAGTATAAGAATAATCCAGTATCAAGCGAAATCCAAATCAGAAGGCAGGTAACATATAAAATATAATACAAATATACTTTGTCTCTCAATTGAATAAAAAGCAGTAAATTATAGAGTAAAATAGAAAATGCAGCTCCAATATAAAACCAGTAAACAAAGAGATACTTCTGATCTGTTTTTTTGAAAGTTGTAGTGCTTGTACTTACAATCTCTGTAGGTACCAGGTATTTTGAATGCAAGTGCAGATACAATGTTTTTCCTTCGTATGGTTTAAAGCTAACTTCAAATCCAGGCAGCCTACCGTAAACTTCACGCTTTTCAATAGGTATAAGAAGTCCATTTTTTATGTGTATCCAATCAGTCGAATCCTTATAATACAAATCGGCTATTTCAAAGCAAGCTATATCAAAACCAAAATATTGTTCAATTTCTACATTTTTCAAATTTTCATACTCAATTATAAACCAGTAATCTACTTCGGTAGAAGGAATAATATATTGAGGGTTAATAATCTTCGCTTCGTTTTGCTTTTGCTCAACCTGATCAATATTAAAACTCCTAGTGGAGTCAATTAAAAGTTTGATTTGAAAAACCTCATCATTGCCCAAGCAGTTTGATTTGGAATTTGATGTATCTGACGCAAAAAGGATATTTGCAAAAAATAATAATGTAATTATTAATAAATTATTTTTTGGTTTTAACATTAGCATAATAGGTAATTAAGTTTACTTTTTCATCTGTATATAATTTTATTTCTTTGTAAAATAAGAGTCGATTCTATCGCTGACATTTTGTTGCAAGTTATTGTACCAGAACGCATAATCAAATCTGTGAAAGACTCCTTCCGACCATCTGCCCATATTAACAAGATTGATCTTCTCAGATTTTGGTGTTTTCATATTGGTAACAACCAAAACTCCCTTTTGAGTATCCAAATGTGCAGCGGCAAAATTCGGGATTTCCTCAATGAGTTCGCCGGTGGCATCATCGAAAAATTTAGCACCCAAGTTTGCATCCCTGTTGGCGGGCGTACCGTCTGTTCTCCAATTCAGGGGATTTATTGCCACCGCACCGGGTAGTAAAACCGGAGAAGGCCCTGCATCTGCTCCTTCGGTATTGTAAGTAATAATGACACCGGTATCGTCTTTACCTTGAGCAAGCTTCATCCATGGATATTTCTCTAAATCATCCTTCGTTATAGTGTAGCCAATCAAATAGGCTGCCACAAGACGCTTTTGTAAGGCTGGGTCGTTAAACCTATTACGCATCAGGTTAATAAGTGTCATTGTACCTTGGCTATGACTGGCGAGGATAAATGGTCTATCGGGATTATCGTACTTCAGATAGTAGTCGAAGGCTCTTTCGATATCCTTGGCCCCGACCTGGAAAACAGGGTCTTGATAAGCATCTTTCCCACCATTACCAGCATCCATACTCTGGAGTGCTGCCGATTGCTGGCGGTAAAACGGAGCAAACAAATTGGCATACGCCGAGTACACTCCTGCCTGGGCGACTAAGAGTCCTTGGGCATTTTCTCTGAGCGAAGAGTCAGAAATATCCATATTTTGAGGATTTTTTCCAGTATAAATCGTCGGATAGACATAGAAAACATCAACGTTTTTTTCTATTGTTGATGGTAATGAAACCCAATTATAGGAGTCAGCATAATTCAAGCTTTTTTTGGATTTCGATGAATTATTATTATTATTGCAAGAAACGGTCATTGCGAATATCCCCATTAAAAAAACTATTTTATAAATTTTCATCTATATTTATTGTAATCATAGTTTAATTCGTAAAGTATTCACGAATCTTAGAAAAAAGTACATTTTTGACAATAGGTTTTGATATATAGTCATTACATCCTGCTTCAATTGCTTTTGTTCTATCACCAGTTAGCCCATAAGCAGTTTGGGCGATAATAATAACATCTTTATTGAAAAGGCGAATCTCTTTGGTAGCTTCAAAACCATCCATAATTGGCATCTTGATGTCCATCAATATCAAATCAAGGTCAGAATTATCTTTGCACATATTAACAGCTTCAGCCCCATTACTAGCAGCAAATAATGTATGGCTTTCGTCCATTATGATTTTAAGAAAATCCATTGACACTTCATCATCTTCCACTAGCAATACCTTAAGGTTTTTAATGACATCAGCAGCAGCAACATCGGTTATGCTTATTTTATCATTTTGTTTTTCAATGGCCTTTACTATATAGGGAATTGTAAAATAGAATGTTGAGCCTTTGCCAAATTCACTTTCAACCCATATTTTCCCATTCATCATTTCAATGTAAGCCTTTGAAATAGCTAGACCTAATCCAGCACCTTGGTATGCATGTTTATCTTCAATATCTGATTGTATAAATCTCTCAAAAATAGCCCCTTGTCTGTCATTCGGTATGCCAATACCTGTGTCTTTTACATAGAATTCGAGGTAATTGTCTTTTTTTGTATAACCTAGTTCAATACTACCCTTGTCGGTGAATTTAATTGCATTCTTAACAAGATTAGTAAGTATTGCATAAATTTTTTCACGGTCGATAATTACATTTGCCTCTCCTGTTGGTAAAGGTGCCGTATAATCCAACTTGATCTCTTTTTGTTGAGCCTCTAATTTAAAAAATGCATGAATATACTCTATGCTTTTATTTATATCAGTTTCAGATGTGGACATTTTTACTAGGTTTGACTCAATTTTTGAGATATCAACAATATCATTAATTATGTTGAGCATTCTTGCTCCACCTTTTTGAATTATATCTATAAACTTAATTTGCTGATCACCTGTTAAATCTGGTTCTTTCAGTAACTCGGCAAACCCAAGAATTCCGTTCATAGGAGTGCGAATCTCATGGCTCATATTGGCAAGGAATGCGGACTTTAATCGATCAGATTCTTCCGCCTTTTCTTTGGCAATAATCAAGTCTTTTTCTACATTTTTAAGATCTGTGACATCCAGAAACAAAACAATAGCATGAGTTTGAACTCCGCTTTCATTTATAACAGGCGCTGCATTTGCCCAAACATGTCGGTCTTTATTATCATCTCTTCTGATTAGGAATTCTTTACTATTTGTTTCTCCATACAGAACAGCTCGTGCCAAAGGAACTTCATCAGCTTTGTATGGTGTTCCATCAAGGTGAAGGATTTGCCAGCTTGAAACGTATTTATTGATATCAATATTTTCCACTAAATCATCATAATCTTTGTCTCTGATTAATAATCCTGCTTTGTTAACGTATGTTAGTTTACCTGAAGGAACTTCAGCAATAGCTATTCCAGCCTGACTATTTTCCATTGCAGTTTTAAGAATAGTCTCATTTTCTTCCGCTTTTTCTTTGGCTTTGAGTAATTCTACTTCATCCAGCTTACGCTCGGTGATGTCGCGAATTATACCAATGAGATATTTTTTACCATTATTATCAATAAATCGAGACTTTTTTGTAGAAATTATTTTCGGTTGTTTCCCTATAACTGAAAAAGACTCCTCGTTTATGTTTTCCTTACCAGTCTCTATAACTTCCTTATCAATACTTAAGAAACTTTCCTGTTCTTCTGGGGGAACTTCTTCGGCAAGTGTTTTACCTATCATCTGATCTCTTGAAAGTTGAAAGAGTGAACAAAAAGCGTCATTGGTCAGTAGAATCCTGCTTTGGTCGTCTTTAACAAATACAGGATCGCCTATGTTGTTGATGATGCTATTGAGATAATTCTCGCTTTTTTCAGCATTTTCTTTGGCTTCAATTAATTCTACTTCCGTTTGCTTTTGCTCATTGAGTGTTTTTGCCAGTTTAAAGGTGCTTAAACTCAGATTGGAAATTAATTTGGCCAATTCAGAATAAAATGCCATCGCCGCATCGGCTACTTGCCTGCTCAGCCGAGGAACACGCCCGAGCGCTGCCAGATATTCGGCCTCATCGAACCCATATTGAAGCGCCATCTGCCTGAACTGATTGATATCCGGCTCTTCGTCGGTATAAAAAAACTGCCCGATAAAGATATTTCCGAAATGTCTGCCAGCAATTTCGATAGGTGCAGCCATGTCCCACATGTTATTTTTGCAGCGGTAAGCTTTAAATGTACCAAGCGGCACACTGCCGGCAAGTATAGTGTCGCTTTCGTTGCAGTTCATAGCTGTTTCGGGATGGTAGCGATGAAACTTAGTGCAGATATCCTGCCAGCCTACTGCAGCCAGAGCCTTTCCCGAAAGATTACCAATAGCGCTTGCAACAGGCACTACCTTGTAAAATTGCTCCATCAGCGACTGTAGGGCATCGGAATCGATGATGTCATCGAGATCGAGTGATCCAATGTCTCCTTCCAGCTCTGTAATTGCTTTGAGCTTGTTCCTGACAGTAGCTTCACTTTGCCGCAATAATTCTTCTGATCGCTTTTGCTCTGTGATGTCCCTAATAACCCCAATGAGAAATTTTTTACCGTATATATCAATATATCGTGTTTTTCTTGTAGAAATTGTTCGGGTATCTCCAGCTTTAACTGTAAGCAGCTCCTCACATAAATTCTCTTGCCCATTTTTCAGTACAGGCTTGTCAACTTTAAAGAAGTGTTCCATCTCGTCAGCAGGCAAATTTTCACTAAGTGTTTTACCAATTATCTCATCTTTGCTAAGGCTTAAAAACTCACAAAAAGCATCATTTACAAGGTAAAATCTACTTTGATCATCTTTTACAAATACAGGATCTCCAATATTGTTAATAATTTTATTGAGATAATTCTCACTTTCTTCAGCTTTTTCTTTGGCAACAATTACTTCTAATTCTGCTCGCTTACGGTCGGTGATGTCAGAAAAAGTTGAATATACCTGATAGGGTTCCTTACTACCTTTATGAAACTGGGGTGTCGAATTGATCAATATCCATACATAATCTTTAAGTTGGGGGTTGTAAACACCAAAGACGGCATCCCTGACTCTTTTTTTTGTTCGTAATGCAACCATAGCAGCGTGCTGTTCTCCGGGAAGAGCTGTCCCATCTTCCCCAACAACTCTCCAATCGGGATGCATAGATGTCCTACCCATCATTTGATTCAGTGTAAGTCCAAGAATTTTCTCTGCAGCAGGATTGGCGCTTGTAATGTTCCCCTTAGCATCCTGATAGACAACCCCCTGTTCCATTGTTTCAAAAAGGTTCTCGTATTTATTTTCCAAACTAAGTTTTTCACCTTTTAACTTGTCTTCAGTTTCTTTTATTCTCAGCATTACTTTAATCTGAGCCACAAATTCATCTGTATCAATAGGTTTTGATAAAAACGCATCAGCTCCACTAATAAGACCATTTGCTCGGCTTTTAGAGTCTATTTTAGCAGCACTAATTAAAATAATAGGAATATGCTTTGTTGACAAATCTTCCTTTAGTTGTTTACAAACTTCATAGCCATCCATTTCTGGCATAATTATGTCAAGAAGAATTGTGTCGGGCTGTTCTTCTTTTGCTAGTTTAATACCTTGTTTTCCAGATAATGCAGTTAATACCTTACAATTAGTTATATTAATACCAATAACTGCTTCTATACTTATGAGATTATCTTTTTGGTCATCAATGATAAGAATTTTCTTCATGAGGATATCTTTTAATAGTAGTATTTATAGACAGATAGTGTAAAGGTTCTCTCTTTTAGCACATGTATACTACCGATATATAAAAGAACTATACTAAATTTTTGAGGTTTGGTGTTGTAAATATAGTTATAAAAATGTAATTCGCCAGTAAACAGATTTTTTTATTTGCTTGCACCAACAGGGTTATATCATATAAGTTTATATTGCTGACGTAATTTTGATTACGATATAATCATGAATAAAAGGGAGGCAGATACAATATTATTAGCATGTAAAAAGCATGGAATTTCGCTAACAATGCGCCAATACCAACAATGGGAAACATATCTTTTTTTGAATTGACAGTTTTTGTGGGTTCTGCCTTTTTTGTTTCAGATACTTTGCTGAGTGATATCAGATTTGCCGGTCCAGAAGTTGGATCGTCAGCCAACACATCCAGCCAAACATTATTGACACCAACAGGCAGCTCATCAGGTTTGTCATTTCGCTCTGTGGCGGTACACAAATCAAAGTCATTCTTAAGATTGAGATTTGCAAGCAAAAGCATATCATTTGTACTAATGTTGTAGAGTTGGTTTGAACGATATACCAATCCTCTGGCAATAGTGGCTCCATTTGCAGTTTTGTAACCACCCATGTCTCGCAGATTAGGGATGGAAACAATACCTAGACTTTGTCCTGGTTCTGGTTCATTATCACTCTCTTTAGAGCAAGAATTAAAGATAATGCTTGATAGTACGATTAATAAAACAAGCATACAATTTGTGTGCAATTTACTGATGTAATTCATCATTTTGTTATTTAATATTAATTAATGAGCTACTCGTAACAGAACTGCTTGGAATTGATCCTAAAGATTATAATTACTTCTTCTCTTCATTTATTAATTTTTAATGTTGTATAATCTCATAATTAGCTACAACAGATGGGTATGTGTAAAATTACATTTATTATTTCATTATCTAAATGTTGCAAAGTGCATTTTTTACTACATATTGGTGTGTATTATGTACATTTTCTAATTATGATGTATTCGTTGATTATGTGATTTTTTTAGTGGCTTTCAAATGTACTTAATATTATTTAAAAAACTGGTGCTTATTGGTTTTATAGTTTCTATTAATAAGGCATAGGATATGCTGACGGATGGAGGTTTTTAGTAACCAACTAAATCACCCTTGAAACAATTTCCATACGTTTGTTAAGTAAGTATATAGTTGGTGTTCCAAAAATATTATATGATTCAGCCCATTGGCTATCCCATTTCTCTTTAGCTTGCAAATGATACCACTTAGGCATTAGTTTCTGTCCTAATTTAGTACTACTGTCATCTTCATCAAGATTTATGCAAATTACTTTTATATTAGGTTTGTTTAGTAAATTCTCATAAAGTGGAGGCAATATATTTTTGCAATGTTCACACCAATCAGCCCAAAAAACAACATACACCGAATCGGCTTTCAATGCATATAGTTCCTTTGATTCTCCATTTTCGTACCATTGAATGTTAGGAGCCTTTTTACCTATGGCCATTCGTTTATAACCAGCCAATCGCTTTGATACTTCGTTATTATTACCTGAACATCCGTTAAGGTAAAGTGTGTCGATATGCAACATTACATCTTCCCTGCTATAACGGTTCATTTGTTTCCACACAAAACCACCTACAATTGATAATGCTGAATCAGGTATCCAACTTTCTGAACCAAATAACAAATCAACAGCAGTAACTGGGTCGTTGATACCATAGTTTAACCAAGCTGTAATTAATTGCTCATAAAAAGGACTATTATAAATAATGCTCTGAAAGTTTTTTGTAGGCATGTACTTCTCAAAATCAACATAATTAAGCTCTATTGCCGGATTTATTTGCTTAAGTTTTTCCACCTTAATACTGGCCTGTAATAAGGCTTTTATCTCATGATTGTCAGATTCTGCTAATAGCAGCTTAATTTGTTCATCACAGCTTTTTTCCAGTTTATCGATATTCTCAACAAATATAGAGTTAGAATAAACATATTCTTCACAAAAATATTTATAGCTATTTAACCGAGAAACCAAATTCGTCAACTTACTTTTTAAATAATAATACTGCTGGTTTACACTATCGCTAAAGCTGGGATGAATTTCATGATCAGGGGTTGCTCTTAAATCAATAACTGACGAACCAATATTAAAAAAATCGTTAGTATAAATCAGATTGCCTTTGTTAAGGATATTCACAGATATTATTGGATATGATAAATCTGCACTATTCTTCTTTTTAGTAAATTGATAGTACTGTTCTTCAAATGTAACATCATCGGGCCAGTAACCACTTAAGCAAATGTTTATGTTTCCTAGCTTTTGTTTATGTTTTATAGTGGTGTCGGGGTTATTATGCGCTTTTTCAATCGCTAATTGACGATTTTTTTTCAGTTCTGTCTTATAGAGTTTTTTTTGTGCTTTTTGTTTAACAATGGGAGTCTCAATCCAATCAATCATCTCAATTGGGTTATCGGCTGAGTAGGCAATATTACTATTGGGCATAAGCACAACAAATGCCGGCGATTTACCAAAACTTTCAATATCTTGTTTGCATAATGTAATATAGTTTAAGTCGCCTGATAAATTCCTACCAATTCCATAAATAACATCATTACCAAGTTTGATACTATCGCGGGCAATTATAAAATCAAAATTGGGTCTGGCTTCGTATAATGCTCTCCTTATGGCGATAAGATGTACCATATCAAAAGTTATCTTGTTTTGATTAAAGACTATTACTTTCCACGATTCCACATCGCCAAAAGCATTTCCGGGCTTATTTGTTTTGTTATAAATAGTATAATCTTTGCTAAAATTAATGGCAATAGGTTGTTTAAAATCAGAACTATAAACACTACTGAATGATTTGTACAAAAGCGCTGCCTGGCTAATAATACCACGGCTTGCATATTGGCTTGCATAGCGGTCGATTACCGTTTTCCAATTTTCTTGACTTGCATTATCACCATAAACTAAACTTACATGATTGCTTATAGTATTTTTTACTAGTTCTATTAATTCTGTATCATCACCAATGCCCTGTATTTCATAGCTATTGGTAACACATTGGGCAATTCTATCCGCTAATTTTTCATCTGTTTCAATATAATTGAAATAGGTGTGACTCAACAAAAACAAGCTATCGTGATACTGCTTCAGTGTTGCAATATCATCAGCCTGAAATGTCATATTCATCAAACGTTCTAACTCAAATTGAGCATACGCTTTCTCGCCGCTAGTTGTAAAAATAGTATCGGCATAGGCATTGTAGTCTTCATATACTCTATCATACTCTTCATTAAATAGTAGACTATCGCTGGCTAATGCATCTCTTGACTGCTGCAGCAAAGATAAAGCCCTGGAAAATTTATTGTGAACTGGTTTATAATCCGTCTCTTGTTGCACATTTGTACAAGACACCAACAGTGCGAGTACTATTATCTGCAAGTAGTATTTTAACTTCATCATTACATCTTTTGTTAGCATTGTTATTTTGTAAGTCAACAATTTTTTTAACAGTAATATCTGTAATTTTTTTATAAATTTCTCGTTCACCAAAAACGATATCAAAACCCTGCCACCCTAAAAAGATGGCAGGGCAAAAGTGTTAAATAGTTGCAAAGTGACTAATCCTTAATGCAACGCACCGTTTGGCCCACTGCTCGGACGCTGCTGCCGAAAAAGGCATTATAGAAGATAATAACGATGCTCTTGGCGTCGGTACCATCAACCGTACTGCTCCAATAGTAGCCGCTAGAGCCAACGACGTTGAACTCACCAGTGTCGTTCATACGGTAGCCACCAACCGATAGTTTTAGTGGAGAGCCAAAGGCACCTACATAGTCATTTGATGCCCAACTTATTCGCTCTGCCTCTAACTCTGTTTTAGTAGCTACCCTAAAGCCTGAAGGACATGGGTTGTTAGTACCCGATTCTCCCTGCCATAAATTATTGTTTGGGCCTGATAGCCAATCACCGTCAGAAATAATAAACAGACCATCCCAATCGTTGCTCAAGTTTGGTGTTGCTATTGTAGCCTGTGTATTTGTTGTTGTACTTGCGCGATCTTCGTGTCCATCGCTATAGCGTCCCCATTGGTATAAGTCACCGTAGGCATTGGCATCATCAATTGATGTGGCCTGCTGATCCATATCAAAATTTGTATGGTCGGCATCGTTGTAGATGGCTCCCAAGTTGTTGTTAAGCCATGTTTTGCCGGTTGTGGTATTATCAACTTTTTTGTAAACATAGTTATGACCTGCGGTACCATACTCAGGATCGGGGTAACCACCTGTGGCATCCAACAAGAGGTTGCCTAATGAGTTACCGTTAACAATAACATCAATGGTTGCCATGGTTATAGTTGCACCGAAAGTTTGCTGCGGCACATCAATATCGGCTCCACCACCATCGGTAATGTTTATAGTATAGGTTATGGTACCACTACTGCTAAAACTACCTTCAGTATTGCTAAGTGTAATAGTACGTGTAGCACCATTATTATCGGTAATATTATAGGTTGGGCTGGTCCAGGCGCTGTAGGTTCCTGTACCACTTGTATAAGCAATGTCAATGGTATGCCCATTGGTTAGCGCTCCAACAAAAAGACTGGAAACCGATGCCCAAATTTCGGTTTGTGGTAAATCGAATGTGGCATCGCTATCGGTAATATTTCTTGTTGCTGATGCTGTTAAAACACCTGCACGATAAAAATCAACAATATAAGTACCTGCGGTATTTGGTGTACCTGTAAGGTTATAAACCAAATCTTGGCTTGCTCCTACGTTTATACTTACTGCACTGTAATCGGCACTTTCTGAAATACCAGCTGCAATAGAAAATGTTGCAGTACCTACACCTATGGAGGCTGCACTGGTGAAATTATAAGGGCCTACGGTTACGGCTGTGTTATTAGTAACAGTAAAGGTTACTGTATTGCTACCTGTAAAGGCTGTGCCAATTACGTAATTGCCTGCAAATATACCTGGGTCGGCAACCGAAGTTGCACTGATTACATTTGCTGTGGCTGTTGATGTTAAACCACCAACCGAACTAAAATCGATAACAACAGTTCCTGCTGCTGATGGTTTACCTGTTACATCATAAATAAGGCTTTGGTTTGCACCGGAGTTAATGGTAATTGCACTATAATCGGTACTGGCAGCAACAGCTGCAGCCACGCTAAAGCTTGCTGTACCTGTACCAACGGATGCTGCGTTATTAAAATCAACAGGACCAACAGGCGTTAGCCCATTATTACTTACAACAAATGTTGCTGTTGTATTTGAAAATGTATAATCTGTTATATAATAACCGTCCATTGTGCCGGGTTTGGTAGCAGTAACACCGGTAGCAGGATTACCAACTATTTGAGTCCATACAGAGCCGGTATAGTAGTAATAACCTGCAGGGTCACAGTTAGTACAAACAACCATCAGCCATTGGGCAGGAGTGGTTATATCATTCATTTGTGTTTCGGTCATACGTGGGGGTAAAAAGCCTTTTACGGTACTTTTTATATCCAACATTGCTGAGCCATCGGCGCTACTGCCATCTGTTGTTACTGCCATTTGTGCTGTTAAGCTATAGCTTGTAACCATTGCAATTACTACTAATAATAATTTTAATTTTTTCATGTCAATTTTATTTATTCAAAATATATTTATTCAATTAGTTTAATATAATTTGTTTTGATACCACCATATTGTTATTTTGTAATCTTACAATATATACGCCTGGTTGTAGGTTTAGCATTTCGCTATATTTACCATCTATAGTAATGGCTTTACGATTAATCAACCTGCCTTGTATGTCAAATATTTGAAGATTTGCTTGTTTGGTTTCACTTATAATATTTAGTGTATTGTTGTAAGCCCAAATATTAAGTATGTCGGTTTTGTTGTTGTCATTAATGTCGGTTACTCCAAAATGAATGGCAAAACGGTTGGCAATATCGCCTGCATCGGTGGTAAAAAAGTAATCGCTTTGGCTTAGTTTATGCCAGTTATTAAGTAGTTTATCGTGTAAATAAATGGCGTTCGATGAAATATATTCGCTAACTTCGGTTATTGAAATTGTGTATTCACCCTGCTTTGGAATTACTACACCAACAGCTATGCTGTTTTCCACTGCAATTTCGGGAATGCTGTTTACCGCCAAGTTTATATTATCTGCCGAAATAGTATATAAATTAGGCGCATTTACATTGTAACTATTCATTTTAATGGCATCGCTACGATCTCTGTTGTACGTGCTTTCGTCTTTTAGCCATATACTAGTTTCATCGTAATAGTTATTTCCGGTTAATCGAAGTATTAGTTTGTCGTTATTGGCTGTGTTACCTTTGTAATATGTGCCATCATCATGGGTTTGTATAGTGGTTATAAAAGTAAACTCAGTATCATCAGTAGTATTTGGATCTGTAATTACAAAAAAGCCCTGGTTTGCTGCTATATACCCACTTAGGCCTTCAGTTCCTCCATAAATTTGCTCAAAACCACCTGAGCCAGCATTTTTTACTTGGTTATATGCATAAGCATAATCGTCTATAAATAAATCACGGCTTGCACTAGAGACTAATTTCCAGTCGATTGCCGACGAATACGGGTTGCTCATTAAATTCCAGCCATTATAAAAGTCCCAATCTTTACCTACACTATTTTTAAGAGTGAAAATTTGGTTACCCGTAACAAGGTTTCCTCTAAATATTTTAGTTGGGGTTGCTACGTTATAGGCAATTAAGTATCCTTTGCATGAAAGAAGGTAGTCGCCATTGTTAACTTCTTCACTTGCAAAAAGAATAGATTGCGGTGGGTCATCTACCTTGTAATTTACCCAAGTACCTGGTGATGGTTCGTCCCAAGCGTAAAAGTCATCGTAATTACCTGGGGCAAACCCACTACCACTTATTGCCATTCCGCTTACCGGTGCACCAAGTATATGCCATGCTTGCTCACTTCCCGGCAAATAGCGTTCTGCAATGGTTTTGCCACCATTGTTAATTTCTACTTTACCTACACCTAGTACAATCAAGGAAACATCACCGCTAACATCTGATTCCAGAACAAGGTTTCCTGTTGTAATGTCCATTGTGGTTCCTGATTCGATGGTGATTTTTGTATTTGGTTCTATCCGTACTTCCTGTGCAATGGTGAGGAAATGTAAAAGAAAAACACATATTGTCGTTACTACAATTGATTCTATTTTCATGATAATTTGATTTTACGTTACATTAATTTTGTTTTCTGTTACTGTTCTCATTCAATTTATCTTGACTCATATTATATAGCTTTTTACCACCATAGGTGGCTCCTAAGCCAAGCAGTATGAATAATCCTCCTCCAATTGGGGTGTTACCTCCGGGTTGATTTCCGGATGTTCCATGATTGGGTGGCGGAGGTGGCGGTACTTGTGCAAACAAACTTGTTGCTGCCATTGATGTCATTAGTAGTACAAAAAATAATAGTGTTTTTTTCATATTGTTACAGTTTAATTCGTTTCATTATCTTTCAATTGCATTATCACCTTAGATATATTTTCAAAATCTTCACTTTTCCAAAAAAAAACAATCTGCTCCTGCCTCCATGGCCAGCTGCCTATAGTATGTATCTGCATAAAACGTAAGTAACATTAGTTTCACCTTACTATCTTATGTTCTTATATATTTGATAATATTTAATCCTTTTGATTTGTCCATTTTATAACCTTGTAGGGACAGTCCAAGTTCTAGCTTAGGCACTACGGTATTTTTATATGCCTAGATCTTATGGGTTGGTTTTTATTTTTATTTTCCACCAAACTTATAACCAACAGAAATTGCCAGAACACGATTGTTAAGCTTATTACCTTCTTCGGTATAAGCTGAAATATTTGCTAAGCCTAAGTTGTAATTTACACCAATTTGAAAAGAGCTTAACTCAATTCCTGCCCCAGCAGTTAAACCATAATCTAACCTCTTAACATCATCTTCGTCTTTGTCTGAACCAAAATTGATAGTTTCTTCGTTAGTTTCAGTTTCACCATTATCTGTAAATTCATTTTTGCTTTTTCCACATAATCCCATTCCAATATAAGGGCCAAAAACACCATAAATTTTTGAACTGCCAATATCAAAGGTTGCTTTTGCCGTCAATGGAATATCTAGATAATACATGGTCAGCCTTGATTTACTTTCATATTCATAAGTTCCACCACCGTATGTGTCTTTTACACTTCTCTTGCCCCCTTTTGTAGAAAGCAATAAACCAGATTCAAAAGAGAACATTTCATTAATTGGAAATTCTACAGTTGGACCAAAATGAAAACCTGGGCTCATTTTAAATTCATCACTATAATTATAGTCATCATCTTTCATATGTAGAGTAGATAAGTTCAAGCCAGCTTTTACTCCAAATATTTGTGAAAAAGATTCTGTTCCTATTGTAACAAGTAATGCTACAATACTCAATTTGATTAGATTATTCATTATTTTTTAAATTTTAGGTGGGTTCTAAAAGTTCACTTTTTTGATTTTTTCAGGCACCAATTGAACCCGTTTATATCTGTGCTGAAAAAGTAAGCAACATTAATTTCACTTTAAATCTTCTTCTCTAATTTCTCTAATATCATCTACTACATTTAAGCTGGGCATTTTATTATCTAAAATTGCCAAATCAGGTTTTAGTTTATGCATGGCACTTATAGCATCTATTCCATTATGGAAACTCCCAACTACCTCCACATTCTCCAGACTGCTCAGCATTTGCTGCAGTCTGTCAAGCATAAAACCTGAATCATCGGCTATTAATACTCTCATTGGTGGTTATTTCAGTGAACAAATATCCGACTATTTATGTAAATTACTTGTAGGATAAATCTGATTTCTTTGTAGGATAAATCTTACAAGGGAAATGTTTACAGGGGAGATGTTAAGGGTTTTTCAAAATATGGTAGTTGAAACTAGGAAGAGGAACTATGACTTTAAACTAATGGTTAAATAATTAGCATAATTTAGTTATAAGAACTCATTTTCAATATAATAACTAGCAAGATCAGTGTTCTTTTCGAGCCTTATTTTTTCCATAATCCTGTTTTGGTAGGTACTTACTGTTTTATTGGAAATAAACAATTGATTTATTTGCTACAACCAATTGAATGACATCATATTGTTTGTTGAGTAAAATTTCTCGAATATATTCCCGGCACTAATCAAAAAAAGGTTATCTATTCATGGATAAACAACCTTTTTATTTTCTTAATCGATTAACTTAATCCCGATAGAATATGAACCGGGTGATGAATATGCCTACATTATCGCCATGTCCAGCATCACTTTCAACTCCGCTAAGCACAAATTTCAATTCCCAGCCCTCGTTGATCAGGCCATTGATTTTTGATGTAATCATGGCATCGTTTGAGGCAATGTTTTGGAAATTGATACCCACTGAACTATAAAAGTTGAGTAGTTTGGTTTCGTCAAATTTGTTAACTTTAATATCTTTTCGGCTTACATCTTTTTGATTACTCTTTTTACCATCTGTCCTTGCAGTTGTGAAATTATCAACTGAGAGTGTGTCGGTGGTTTCAATAATCCTCGATCGTCCTATTCCCATGGGGACAACGGATTCAACTGTAGTTACAATTTTGTACTCTTGTGCAGTACTGTTCATGGTAAAAAAAATTAACATGGACACTGCAATAAAAACATTTTTCATAGATTTTGATTTAAATTAAATTAAATTGTAGAATAAATTATTTGATCATAAATATTATCCAATAACAAACCATGGATAATAATTGCATATTTTTCATTCTTTAACTCATAAACAAAGTTAGCATCATCATATTCATCGTATGATTTTCTTTTCTGATTTCCCGGATGACATCTACTCCTTTTAAATTTGGCATTTTATTATCGAGGATGGCCATATTTGGTTTTAGCTTATGAATGGTATTAAGGGCATCTGTTCCATTATGATAAACGTCAACCAATTCAACCTGCTCTACCAGGTTTATCATTTGCTACAACCTTTCCAGTATATATTCCGAATCATCAGCTATTAATATTCTCACTTGTAAAAATTTGTTACTACTCAGCAGCGAAATTAACAAATAAATGTGAATAATTAAAAACTATTTTTTAGAAAGTTCATGTTTTGTTATTTTACTTTGTGAAATCGAAAAGACAGTTACCATACCGCTACGAGAATATAATGAGTTTAAACAAATAATTAAAACTCAATCAAGACAAATTGATGAACTTCGTACAGAGATTATGCTTCTTAAAAGCGGCAGAAAAAGCACTACCAGTTCAACACCAAGTTCACAAGATTATACCCGAAGCAAGGTATATAATTCAAGAGAAAAATCCAATAAATCAAGTGGTGGACAAAAGGGGCATAAGGGCAGTTCTTTAAAAATGAGCACTAATCCTGATGAGATAATTAATCATAAACCAAGTTATTGCAAAAAGTGTGGTGCTTCATTTGATAAATCAACAGAGAAGCTCTTAACTCGCCGTCAAGAAATAGTAATACCACCAATATCTCCTAAATACATAGAACACAGGGCTTATGAATGCAGCTGTAAACAATGCGGGAATTCAACAGTAGGAGAAATGCCCAAAAGATTAAGAGCCAATATTCAGTATGGAGAAAACGTCCAATCTTTAATAACATATTTGTCAATTTATCAATACATCCCCTCTAATAGATTGAAGAAGTTTTTAAAGGATTTTGCTAATTTGCCAATAAGTGAAGGAAGCATATTTAATATTCTATCTTCAATGAGCACAAAAGCACTGCCAATGTATGAAGAAATTAGACAAAGATTGTCAGTAGCGAAATATGTTGGTGGTGACGAAACGGGAGCTCACATTAACAAAGAAAAAGCATGGTTTTGGATATTTCAGAATGATTTTTTAACATTTATCAAGGCGTCATATAGCCGAGGTTATCAAACAATTATAGATAGTTTTTCAAATGGATTTCCACAATCTGTTTATGTTTCGGACAGCCTAGCAGCACAATTGAAAGTTGAAACTCTGGCTAAACAATTATGTTTAGCTCATTTATTAAGAGAATTGACAAAATTTGAAGAAGTTTTTGACAGTAAATGGGCAAGCCAATTGAAACTACTTTTTAAAGAAACCCTGAGTTATAAAAAGCAAATGCAAATCAATAATTATTGTGTTGGAAATTTAAAAACAAAATACTTTGAAGAAAAATTAACAAAACTTCTTGAGGTTGACACTTTGCGTATGCATCAAAAAGAGAGAACATTTGTTAATCGACTGATAAAAAGGCGTGATGCTATTTTCACTTTTCTATATTATAAAGAAGTTCCTCCAGACAATAATGCCTCAGAAAGAGGGATAAGAAACATAAAAGTGAAGATGAAAATCTCAAATCAATTCAAATCTTACGAATTTGCACAACATTTTGCTGTAATAAGATCCGTTGTTGATACAACGATTAAAAATGGACAAGATGTTTTTAATGTACTTACAAACTTAGCTAATCAAGAATTATTGGCTGCTGAGTAGTAACATATTATATCTTTGTGAAGGAGCTGTCATTCCTCTGATGTCCTCAAAATCATAATCAATATATAGTTGGTGAGTCCTCCCCAACTCCTTTAATATTTGATTAATCGATGTAACGTAATAATCTTTTTTAATGATTATTTTAGTTATCTCCTGGCAATACAAATTTCCTGATAATATTACTATTGCAAAACCTAATGCAATGATTCTCATTTTGTTGATCATTTAATAAGTTGTTTTATCCCATTTTATGGTTTTTGTTAGCATTGCTTTATATAGAAATTGTTGGTTTTTGCTTTTTTGGTTATCCTTGACGGGATAGTTATAATTTTTATTTGTTTTTATTTGACAATGCCGCTTTTTTAACTTCCACTTTGCTGACCTGCATCATTTCCTGCATTTCTCTCGTTTGATCAGTATCCATGTTGCCACCTGGACTGCCACCACCAGGACCGCCGCCGCCAGGACCACCACCACCGGGTCCACCACCACCACCTTGTCTTCCTCCAGATTGCCTAGATGGCATCTCAAGTTTACCTGATTTAAAGGCAAAGCTGAAATTCTTTGTAGAGTCGATTAGCCAATGTGATGGATTGGTGAAAATCATATCGAGAGGAATAATTGTTTGATAGTAGAAGGTTTCAAGGCTATCCATTCTCAGGATACCAACAACTCCATTATGGCTTTTGTTGCTTGTCATCTGAGGTTCCGGATCACCATCAAATCCGATAAGTAGCATATCACTATTGCCATTGATGTATTTATCGTTGAATCTTCGAATATCATCTTTAGTCATTTTCCTTTTGGAATCGGGACGTTTATTATTTTTGATACCTTCATTAAACATATTATTCCTGTCGAATTTTACAGGAAATGTTACCCCTAATTGTTCTTTTCCTTTTCCTATTGTATCAATCCATAATGTAAGACCTGTCATCATTATTTTCTTAGTAACATCTTGATTATCAATCATCAATGATGCATAGAAATTTTGATTGTCATTGGATACACTATATGAAAAACCAGCTCTGCTATCAAATTGCATATTTGCCTGCCATACTGAATCAATTTCATATTTATTTGTAGCAATAGGATTGGCTTGCCATATACTTTGGTAAATAGCTTTCTTTGAGCAACTGGTAGTAATTATAATTGTAAGTAATACAAGGACTAATTTTTGTCGAATCATGATAGTGTTTATTATGAGATGGCAAATTTGAATCACTTATCGTTTATTAGCAAAAGAAATAAACGTATGGGGATATAATTATGATAGAAAGGGGTATTTTACCTACGAATAAGAATTGTTGGGTCATGATAGAAATTGGGATTTGTTTGGGTTTATCCTTTTCCGTCATTGGAATCTCATACAATTAATCTGAAATTTCATAACAAGTATGCCTTAAGTATGTAGTATCATTGCTGTGTGAAATTATGTTAAATTTAGAAAATATATATAATTAAATCATCAAAGTGTAAGTTATACCTACAAACAATAACTAAACAAATAACTTAAGATGAACATTAATAAAAATATTGCTGTTAGTGATTCTGGGTTTGTTTTTAACGCAACAACCGGAGAATCTTTTTCTGTAAATCCAATCGGAGTTGAAATTATTGATTTGGTTAAACAGGAAAAATCACTTGAAGAAATAAACCAGAATATTGTAGAAAGATATAATGCTGATCTTATTACTATTGATAAAGATGTTAGTGATTTTATCGATATGCTTAGGCAATATTCTTTAATTGATAATCAAGATGCTGCCTAAAATTAAGATAGCTGTTACAGGATTAAATGCAATCTATAACCCCGGATCAGGAGTTGCCGTTATTCTTGGTATGTCGGATCATATGCATGTGATATGTGATTTATAAACAGATTTAGGTACATATCAGGGGGGAAATTTTAAGTTGGAAATTGAAATTGATTTAGCAGGTTTGTAAGGTGGTTTTTATTATTTAAGTGTTGAGTGTGAAAATATCCAAGAGGTTAAGAAGATTATTGTTTATTAAATGAATTTCTTATAATTCAATGTCATTTATATACTGTTCTTCTTCAAAGTTAAATTCTACTGAAATTACTTTTTGATATTGGCAGTTGGCTGATATACATTCTGTATTGAAAGGAATATCATCAATGTATTGTTCTTCTTCTAAATTAAAATCTACTAATTGTTGCTCTGTTATTATTTCGTTGTAAACTTCTGATGTGTTAAATGGAGTGTCATCTATATATGATTCTTCGTTGAAGTTAACTGGTGATGCGTTTAGGTTTGCTGAGAACATAATTGCTATTGCGATTAGGGCTACTATTTTAGTTATTGTTTTCATGTTTTTGCGTTTTATGTGTTATTATTTATTGGCAAAAATATGATGAGAAATAGGAGAGGGGAATAGTTATTAGGTGAATGGGGGATGTTGTTAGGTGAGAGGGTATAATAATAAGAATATCACGGTTGGTTAGGTTTCTGTGATGAAGATTTGAGTTTGTAAAAGCACAAGTCGCGCTTGCGCATAGGCTTTGCTGGAAGACTTGCTGGTTGGGTTATTAAAATTACATAGGCACTAAAACCCCTTGCTCCCGCTACTTTTGGTGTTGCTCAACAATACATATAAAAACCGTGGGTGCTGCGCATTACGGAGTTTTATATGCTTAGATGTTAGCCAACGTATTTTTCATTCCTCTTTTAATTGGTTTAACATGGATTGGAATTTATCGTACTCCATGAGTTCAACAGTAAAAAGTTCATCTTTCTGATCAAGCAGAACGTCTTCTACCATCTGGGACATTGCATCCTGATATAATTTTAAATCATTTTGATTCACAGAAGAAGAGTTTTCTTCAAAAGCCAGTTCAACCTTCCATAATCTATCCATTAGTTTATTTCCAATTAGTTTGTGTTTTTTATAAATAATGTGAACTGCCTTTTTTTGTGGAGGATACCCAATAAAATAATGATATTCCCTTTTCGGTGCTTCAATTTTTGAGTTAATGAAATACTGATTTTTTTCGGGGTCAATTCTTCTAGTACTACCAAGAACAAATGAAATAACATCGCTTACCGAATGATCTCTGCTACTAATCAGTAAAAAGTCTCCTTTTTCTAAATTTTCTTCAGGGTTTTTTAATGCGTTTATTGCTATTTCAGAAATCTTATATCCACCAGCCCCACAAAGACAGACATGTCCCATATAGTTACAAACATCATTAAATGTTACATCTGTGATCTCTTTGTTTTGCGGATAACTTCCAGCAAGAATTCCATGGTCATAATGAAAAACTATAGGTTCAATATCGTAAATAAAATCATATTTTTCATTCCATGATTTTTCCTCTTGACATCCGTAAAATGAAAGGAGCAATAAGAATAATAAACTTCGGTTAAAGATTTTCAAAAGAGAGGTGTTCGTAAGTACTGGCTTCATAATAAACATTTTGTTTGTATTTCTTCAATTCAGTTATTTTATGGTAGCTAACAATGGCAATATGGCATGAAGGGGATTGCGAAAGATTACCTATCAAACCGAGATAAAGTTGAAACGGGCTTAAACTAACCCAATTAATCACATCACCGCTTTTTGCTTTATTGCGTGTTGGCGTTTCGTTCATTATTGTTTCAATATTTTCTTGGTCATCTGCTTTCCGTCAGCGTTAAGTTGAAGAAAATAGCAACCTTGACTAAGATTGGCCAAGTTTATAATTAATTCATTTGTATTAGACTTATTCAATTTAATCAGATATTCCCCAATAGGGTTTAACAAAATTACACTAATGCTTAAATAAGTTTGATCAAGATAAATAAAGCATTTGTCATTAGTTGGATTTGGATAAATTTGAAAATTTAGGTTTATATTCGAATTATTAATGGAATTAGTTGCTGAAATGTCTCGGACACATCTTGCATAATTGAAAACATATCTAACGTCTCCTTGTGGACCGAAAAAATCAGGATAATCTATTGCATTTCCTGTTTTTGGATCGCTGCGTTGTGCTCCTGCTCCATGTACATCCATTAAATTATTATTCATTTTTCCTTGTGCTTCACCAAATGCGATATAGACAGCTGCTGTATATGGATTTACTCCATCCAAATGACTGGTACTCGTCCAAAAGTATGGGAATTGACCAGAATTACCATTTGGATCATCTATTTCTGTTGTTGTAAAAAGCGGGTCTATTGCGGGAGAAGCAGTAATATCAGGACATCTTGTATAATCCACTATACTCTCAAGTTCTTTAGCATTTGGCAATCTCCAGTTAGTATATTCTGCAAAAGATAAATTTTCGGCATATTCTAATGCATTCTCCCAATCTCTTGCTTGACCATCATCTGTTTTTTGCCACATTAATCCAGTTGCATTATCGCTTATAGTTTCATCCCCATTATCAACAAAATCATTTATTCCATAATCTGGGTTACCTCTAACCATTCGAAAATACATAGTTTTGGGAGTCGTATTGTTAGAGCCTGGAGCATATTTTGGATAACCTTTTATTCTACCATCTAAGAAGTTTACACCAAAAACTGTTGAATCTCCATTCATAGTTGTACTCATATATTGTGTTGCAGACCATGTTTGTGCATCAATTAATCGTTCACCAATTGTTATGTCTCCTAATGGTTGAATAAAGTATGCTGAATCGATAAACATTTCATATGGAACTTGACCACTTACTCTACCAGTAAATAAAATTAATGAATACAACTCTTTAATTGTCGGAACACGCCAATCAGTAAATCCCCCAAGTGTCATAGTGTCTGTTTTAATAAATGCATCTGCATAAGATAATTTGACTCCCATATCTTGCTGCCAAAGCAATTTGGTTACATTATCTGTTATAGTTCCATCGCTATTGTTAGTATACGAAGTGCTATTACCTTGATATGTTGCATCCTGACCATAAAAAGCTTGACCTTCATTTGGTGTTGAAATTATCGATGTGGTATTATAATAATCAGTAACATTAGTTTCCACAATTGGATAACTGATCGTTTGGCCGATAAGATTGAAATTTATCAAGATAAAGAGCACTAATAATAATTTCATTTTAAAATTTAGTTTTTTCATAATAGTAAGTTTTTTGAATGTTCGTTAAGATACATAGTTTACAAAAGTTAAAGATTAGACTTTACACTAAATTAGTTTCTAACCTTATTGATTTTTCTTTGTTTCTTAATTCACTTTCATTAAAGTATCCCAAAAATACGCTTCTGTAAAATACTTTCCAAATTCCATTACCTAAATCTTCAATACCCACGTATTTGCCTTTCAAAGCAGCAGTTAAATATACCCAATAATAAGACTTCCATCTTATAGCTCCATTTTGAGTTACTTTTAATATTTTCATATTAGATTCATAATCAAATTGAGGTATTCTTTCGGGAAAAAGTCTTGCTGAAAAATTGTGAATTGACGCAGGTGTTTCCATTCCCAATGCTTCGTGGGGTATTAGGATCAAGTAATATTTCTAGGGACAAGTGTTTTATTATATAAGAAGTAATGTTTATAAGGATCAAGGGAATTCAAGAAATGAACCTTTTTCCTCAAGCTGGAAAGGCTTTTCATTTTTGGCTTGGCCCAAAAACAAAACAAAAAACCCAAGGCTTATTTTTCTCTTCATCCTTCATATTCACAAAAGCTAAGACGAAAGAGCGATTTCCTCAATTCTACGGAACTTCTCTTTCTTACTAAGCTTTCGTTTCTACTCAGGACTTGATAAAAATAGGCCGATCCTAAGATTCGAGTAGTAACACTATTATTAATAATTATTAGTTGTGTTAAAAAGATTATTCTATTAAATTATTTGCAATAATTTTCATGTTCATTTCTCATTTTATTTATCAAATCCTCAGGAATATTGCTTGATCCTTTTTTAGGGTATTTGTTCTCGGTTTTATGTTATAGAAAATCCCTCAATAGCAATTGCCAGAGAGGGATTTCGTTCAAATTAACAATAGGTAATTATTTCTTTAAAAACTTTTTAGTGGTAATCCCATTTGAGTTATTATAAGTAAGAATATACATTCCTGAAGTAAGATTTACTATATCAATCTTTATGCTTTTTGAGAACTCTTTTGTTTCTGAATATAAAACTGAACCCATCATATTGGAAATAGTGATTGTTGAAATTCTATCATTATCACCAATGTCAATAGTGATGTTATCTGATGCAGGATTAGGATAAACATTAATATTTATATTGTTCTTATTCAAATCATTAATTCCTGTTGTAGAATCAACATCTCTTACTAATCGTACAAAGTTGAATATACGAACTACATCACCCTGTGGGCCATTTCCATTTGGATAATCATCAGGATCACCTGTTTTTGGATCACTACGTTGTGCTCCTGCTCCATGGACATCCATTAATATGTAATTCCCCGACATTGGAGGTTCTTCCATAAAACCAAGTGCTTCTCCAAAACAAACATAAGCACCCCAACCTCCGGGAGCATTTTCATGCCAATTAGCATGTGTTGTTCCCGACCAGTAGAAAGGGTAATTAATTTCACCACCTTCATCGGTAATTTGGGAACAGTTAAAAACAGGGTCAATGGCGGCAGAATTTGATGTAGATGGTGAGCGTGTATAGTCCAATATACTTTGTAGTTCCTTTGCATTAGGTAAACGCCAGTCGGTTTTTCCAGCCAACTCAAAACCCTCTGCGTAAGATAATGCATTTTCCCATTTCATTCCTTGTCCGTCATCATCCTGTGTCCACATTAGTCCGGTTGCATTGTCGGTAATTGTACCATCACCATTGTCCAGAAAGTTATTGTTTCCATACTCAGTATTGTCTCTTACATACATAACATAGAACTGTTTGTCTTCAGTTTGTCCTGGCATTGGACCGGTGCCATAACCCTTAATTCGACCATCGGCAAAGTTCACACCAAACATCATTTCAGAACCCATCATTGTTGTTCCAACATAAATTGTTGTGGAAGCCATCTGAGCGTCAATTATTCTTTCTCCGGCATTTTGATCTCCATAATTGAAATCAAAATAGTCAGTGTCGATAAAGGGAACCAAATCTTCGGTAGAAGTACCTTCATAACCACTTGGATCAAGTCCTCTGAAATCTATAAGTGAATACATTTCTTTTATTGATGGCAAACGCCAATCATCATAACCAGCCAGATCAAAGGTTGCGGCACCAGCAATAGCCTCATCGTACGACATTTTATCATCGTAATCAATATCACCATCACCATCCATATCTGGGCTTTTCACCCACATTAAATTGGTTACTAAATCTGTTATTGTTTCGTCACCATTATCTTGATATGATGGTTGATTACCATTATAATTCGCATCCTGACCATAGAATGCATCGCCTGCTGCAGGTTCGTTAATCACTAGTAAGGAGTCGTAGTACTCTTCCTGACCTGTATCAACAATTTTATAATTCTGACCTACTAAATTATTATTGAAGATCATAATTCCGCCTAGAAAAAGGAGTGCTGAGAGTAGATTTATTCTTTTCATGATGTTAAAAGTTTAGATGTTAAAATTTTATTTATTACAGCAAATAAAAGAGGATTTTGTGGCAAAATAAAATATAATCAACGAATTAGGTAATTCTATCAATAGAAAGGGAAATATTGTCGGTGTTGTCTATTTTTGATTAACCATTGGGCCAGCTTCCAAATCCCTGTTTTTCAAACTTCATACTTCCATCTTCACCTTTGAAGATATTTATCCATGCCTGCCAGTTTTCAAAATCAGGCTCAGGATAATCCAAACGATAGTGGCTACATCTACTTTCGGTGCGCATTATGGAAGCTTTAAGTTTCATTTCTGCACTGATTATCATATTCTTAGTCTCATGAGCCAATCGTAACTCATGCATATCTTCAGCTCTCAGCATAGGCATATGATGATCCCTCAATTCTTCAATGTATGCCAACGCGGCATTCATCATGTTTTCCTTTTTTATGTAAAGTACGAAGTTTGGAATCATAATTCCCTGCAGCGTTTGTGTTACCCATGCAGGACTATAACCGGCTTCCCTTTTCAATGGAGCAATAATTTCTTCTTGTATTTTATTCGCTTGCGCAGATGAAATAGAAGGGAGTTCTACTTTTTTAGAATAATCAGCAGCAGCTTCAGCAGCAACAGCTCCCTGAACTGCAGAACCTGCTAATGATGAGCCTATTTGTGTGTAAATTGCTCCAACCATGTACGATCCCAGAGCATCACCGGCAGCATAAAGTCCGGGAATATTTGATTCACATTTATCATTAATAGGAACTAGTCCTTCCGATTTATGAATTGCCATACCAGCAGACGATCCTCCTGCTAATTCACCAGCCATTCCAGGAGGTGCACCACCTTTTTTTGGAGGTCTTCCTTTTTCTGGTCTACTATCTGTTGAGTCAGGTCTATCACCTTCAGGTCTTCTGTTTTTAAATTCTGCAGGAACAAAAGGTCCACCTTCAGCTTTATTTCCACTTTCACTTTGCCCAGGTCTTCCCATTTTAACCGGATTTCCCAGCATATAAGCTTGATAGTTTAAGTCCACACCGAGATCATGATGAATTTCAACATTGGTAACATTAGGTTTTCTTTCAAACATACCGTGCCAGCCGTCAAAGCAATCAGCTGCATTTTTTTGTTGGCCTGGATGGCCATCATTCCATTCTTTACCGGTTACTTTTGCACCGATATTATATGCCATGATGGTTCCATCATGAGTAAGATCACAAATAGGAAAACCATTGGGCTTAAATCCACCAGCTCCAGTACATAGGATAACGCTTTTTGCTTTGAAGAAATGGATTTTTTCTTCATCTAAACTAAAGCCTGCTGCACCCGCAATTCGTCCGTTTTCTTTTATAAGATGTGTTATAACTATTCGTTCTAATACATCAATATTTCTTTCTTTTATTGGTTTATTGAAACTTTTATTATACAGTGCGGAATCAAAGAACCCCCATTCTCTAAGTTCATTTACCCTTGCCAGTGAATGCTCAGCTAATTGCCTTGTATAAACTTTATTGCTAGTACCTAGTGCTGAAGTTGAAACAGCTTCGACAAATTCATCGATACTATAAGTTGTATCATTTTCATCATAGGCGAAAATTCCTTTTGCAAAAGGGGTCATGCCGGAAGACCCCAATTGTCCTTTTGAAATCAACAGAATTTTTGCTCCTGCATCATGAGCTTTTACGGCAGCGAATAAGCCTGCCATTCCACCCCCAATTACAAGCACATCCGTTTCACTATCCTGTTGTTCAATATTATTGATGTCAAATTCAGGTTTATTTGCTGCCCAACTTGCAGAAACTCCCATTGAAGCGAGAGCTGCTATTCCAGCTGCTCCTCTAGCTAGTCCTAAGAAATTACGACGTGAAATATTTCTGTTATCCTGTGAATTATTCATGGCCTTGTCTTAGTTTATTTTGAGGTATGGAAAAATAGGTTTTTAAAAGGAGAGCTATCCCACTTGTTGCAATAATCAGAATGAAAATTGACATGGGTACATTTGTATGTCTGCCAAGATTGATGGCATGCCAAGATGCAACAATTATGAATATTATTGAGAATATTCCATGTAATAACCGCCAGCTTATATACGTCATTGGTAACCTGTTTCGAAAAACTGAAGTAATACCAATAATCAACATAAGTAACCATGCGATAATACCAAGGATGACCCCGGTACTGTTGAATGTTGTTAATAGTGTTGTGAATGCTTCCAGTGGCTCCACTCCCGATTCAAAATATCGTGGAACTACTATTAAAAATGGATGTAAGAGTAGAAAGCCAATGAATATATATCCGAAAATCTTATGAAACTTAACAACTTTCCACATACGGGGTAGATTCAGCCTTTTGCAGTTCCCCCGTGATAGAAAAAACTGTCCGATAAGCATTGATAAAGAAATGAGCGTTAATATAGATATGATTTCTTTTAAAATTGTACGACGAGGAAAATACCCTACTGCCCAAAAAAGAAGGGGGAAACCAATTAACACGCTAACCACTAAAATTATATTATTAGGTTTCATACCTCTTATTTTAACCCCATGAAACAATTACCGGGATTGACTTTTCCGGTGAAATGGTTATAGCATCAACCGGACAGTACATTCTGCACAAATGGCAAATCTGACAATCGGCGGGATATGTAATCACGGCCTTTCCGGTTTTTTTGTCTAACCGTAACACATCTGTGGGACAGGCTTTTACACAAGTCCCACATCCGATGCATCCGTTTATTGATTTAATAGACATTTTGAATAATTTTTAGTAAAAATACAAAGTTTATTTCACCAAAATCATCTGTTTCATCTCTATAAATTCCCCACTCTTCAACGAATAGTAATAAGTTCCACTGGGCAGATTGGCTGCCTGCCACTGAAATTCATGATTTCCCTGAGAAAGAACAGAATTAATTATCGTTGTAATATGAACTCCCGAAGAATTATATATACTCAATGTAACCAAAGCAGATTTCGGCAAAGTAAAACCGATAGTAGTCGATGAACTAAATGGATTTGGATAACAATATCCATTAATACCACTTTCATTATTTAGGCTATAGTTATCATTTATTCCGGTTGAATTAACATCTCGTACTAATCGCACATAATTATAAATACGCTCATCATCACTGGGAGATGGGCCGTTTTCAACTTTTGTATCAAAGCGTAATCCTCCTGCACCGTGGATGTCCTCACCGAGAGAAGACTGTTCCTGATGCTCCACGGCATAACCAAAAGCAACATAATCGGCAAAATACTTCACCATTTCGTTACCCGCCGAGGTGCTAGACCAGAAATAAGGATAATCGGCATTAAACGCTTCATTGATAATCCCGGTGATATGGAAATAGTTCGTGTCGATGACAGGAAATACACCTGAGTAATCGGCGAGCGAATGAAGCTCTTTGATATTCGGTAGGCGCCAGTCATCATGGCCAGCATAGGTAGAGTTTTCGGCATAAGCCAGGGCAGCTTCCCAATTCATCCCCTCTTTGCTGTCATACCGAGACCACATTAATCCGGTAGCTATATCGGTCACAAGGCTATCACTATTATTTACAAATGCATTGATACCATATACATCGCCACGTATAGCACGTATATATCTCGCTCCATCAAGAGCCTTGATGTGTCCGGTCCAGTCATTTACTATCCAGTTCACCCCTTTCATAGCTTCCGGAGTATCGACCAGGTAGGCGTTACAAGACCATGAGTGCTGTTGGCTTTGTTCACCACCATCAGAGCTAACGAGATGGAAATACGTAGTGTCAACATAAGGCCAACCTGTTGATTGGTCTCTGATTGACCAAAGTTCCTTTAAAGTAGGTAAACGCCAATCATCATAACCAGCTAAAACAAGATTACTACAGTAATCATCTGCTTCATCAAATACCGTAGGCTCTTCTGATTGATCCTGTGCCCACATCAAACCTGTTGCATTGTCAGTAACAGTGCCATCGCCATTGTCAGTATATGATATTGGTGCACCCTTTTGGTAATGACCATCTTGCCCATAAAAAGCATCTCCTGCTTCCAGTCCTGTCACAACTTCACCAAAGTCATTATAGGCCTTTACCTGACCCGTAGCAACAATTGGAAAAGTGCCTTCATAGTTTGTCGTATCAACAGTCAACTCAGCTTCATCAGAAGTAATTGTTCCTAAAGCATTGCTTAATACACATAAATAGCTCCCGGCATCACTTTCAGCAAATGAGCTGATGGAATAGATTGAACTGTTGCCATCAGGAATATCCACACCATCTTTTCGCCATTGATAAGAAATAGGATTAGTACCATAAGCCTCCACATAAAGTGAGGCGAATTGTCCGATTATAAATACGTCAGACATTGGTTGTGTGACTATAATGGGAACTGTTTCCTCCATTTCAGTTACGGTAAACCCATCAGCTAATAAAAATACTGTTGGCTCGCCCTGGCCAGGTGGAGGTGTAAATGTCACTGCAACATCTTTTGACCCGATCTCTTCATTGAAAGAAATATTAAATATCCCTGTTACTTCAGTATCATTATGAGTAAGTGTTGTTCCTTCTATTTCACCTATTGTTACCATATCAACAGGAGCATCTGGTGGAGGCATCTCTTCAGGATCACCACTTATTATGAAAGTAACCAGAAGATTTGAGGTTCCCTGAGCAGCAGAATTTGGACTTACCGAAGTAACTACAGGTGGAGAGTATATTGTTAACTCTGCTATATCAGATGTAGCGATACCCAAATCATTTGTGACTATACATCTGTAACTGCCGACATCTTCCTGGGAAAAAGCGTCTATTGTATATGTATCTGTTGTAGCTCCCTCAATATCTATCTCATCTTTTTGCCACTGATAATATAGAGGAGTCATACCGTAAGCACCAATATATAGTGAGATGGGGTTTCCAATAATAATTGCATTAGATTCCGGTTGTATTGCTATAACCGGAGCTATATCTTCCATCTCAGTGATTGTGAATCCATCCGTCAATGAAAATATTAGTGGATCACCCATGGGTGGTATAAATGTTACTGCAACATCTTTTGCTCCAAGCTCTTCATCGGAAGGAATATTAAACATAGCAGAAACTTCTGTTTCACTTTCATGAACAAGCGAGGTTCCCTGAATCGTTCCTATTGTTACTTCATCTACAGGTAAGTCTGCCGGTGGTAATTCAGGCCCTGCTATTGTGAATGTTACGACAAGGCCTAAGGTTCCCTGAGCGGCAGAATTTGGTGCTACTGATGTAATAGTTTGCCCAAATATAGTTGAGCTAATACATACTAGGAATACTGAGAAAATAAGAAGTAATTGTTTCAGCGGATTTTGCTTAATCAACTTTTTCATTTTCATCTGAATAGTTTTGTTTCATGATATAAGCTTTTTTATTATTAATTTTTTATCTATAATGTTTTCCAACATTGTTTAACCGGATTATATCGGCGGGGCATGCTTTAACACAAGTCCCATATTCGATGCATCCATTTATGCTTGAAATTGACATAGCTATTAATTTTAATCAATATCGCGCACCAGTCGTACATAATTATAATAACGTTCGCCACCTTCGCCCAGTGGGCCGCCTTCGTATTTTGTATCGAAACGAACGCCACCTGCTCCGTGGAAATCCAATCCTTCGCCATTTACAGCCATTCCGAAGGCAACATACCATGCGTAATAATAAGGTTCACCGCTTGTAAAGTGTGCAGATGTGCTTGTCCAGTAATATCCATAATCATCATCCCCGGCTTCGTTTATTATGGGCGTGCAATTGAACAAAGGATTGATGGCTGGTCCAACTTTAGCGGGATCCGTAGCACTTGGCGAGTATCCGTAATCAACGATGCTTTGGAGTTCCTTAACGTTTGGCAACCTCCAATCGGAATACCCTGCAAATTCACTTCCTTCAGCATAAGCTAATGCTGCTGTCCAATCAATACCTTCAGTATTATCATCCTGCTCCCACATTAATCCTGTTGAATTATCTGTGATTGTTGCATCACCATTGTCCACATAATCGTTAACACCGTAATCATCACCACGAACAGCTCTTACATATTTTCCTCCAACAGGTCCACCAGCTTCTGCTGAATATGCTTTTATATGTCCGGTTACATGATTTACACCCATAGCTGCGTTAGAACCACCTTCAACTGTAACACCAACATAGTAATTACTTGACCAGAACTGTTCATCTTTGGTAACCTGGCCACTGGCAAGGGTGAAATAAGTTGTATTTAAATATGGCCATCCTGAATTAAAATCACTAATGGAGTATAGTTCTTTACAACTTGGCATACGCCAGTCATCATAACCATTTAACTCTAGGCTTTCGCAGTAATCAACTGCTTCCTGCCATGTATAGTCGTCTGAAGAAGGCACCTGCTGCCACATTAATCCGGTATTCAGATCTGTTATCGTTTCATCATCATTGTTCTGATATGACATCTCGGGACTAGCCAGATAATTGGCGTCCTGGCCGTACAGAGCATCTCCTTCTGTTAATCCAGTAATTATTTCACCATCAGCATCATATGTGATAGTTTGACCACTTGCCACAAGAAGATAATTATTTACTTCAAGTTCTGTGGGAGTGTCATCGTCATCATCAATAACTTCATCATCTTTTTTACAGCCTGTTGTGAAAGTTATAGCTATTAAAACTGATAGTACCATCAGGTAGCTTAATATTGATTTTGTTTCTAATTTTTTCATGATATTATTTTTTTGTCATTGATTGTTTATTTAATCGAAGTGTATCCTGATACTATGCTTAATATCTTTTTTAATTACTATTTCGTACCAAACGAACATAATTGTATATTCTCACTGCATCTCCCTGAGGGCCATGTCCATCTTCGAATTCAGCAGGATCTCCTCCTTTAGGGTCGCTTCGTTGAGCACCGGCACCATGAACATCAGTCCAAGTGTCTGTTCCCATATTACCCATGCAGCGTCCAAATGCTAAATACACTCCCCAGCCACCTTCCATGTCAACAGACTCAGATTCGTGAGTTGTACTACTCCAATACCATGCATAATCATCTTCACCGGCTTCATTCACTATTACGGTGCTATTAAATATATCATCTATTGTTGCAGAATTAGTAGTTGCAGGAGATTTATTATAATCTAATATACTATGTAATTCTTTTGCGTCAGGTAATCTCCAATCAGAATATCCAGCATATTCAAAGTTCTCTGCATATGTTAATGCATCAGTCCAATACATACTGGTATCGCTGTCATCCTGCATCCACATTAATTCTGTTGCTGCATCGGTTATTGTACCATTGCTGTTATCTATATACTCGTTCACTCCGTAAGTTTCTCTTCCACGAACCAATAAGTAATTAAACATTTTATCGTGGCCCATCATATCAGTACCATACCCTTTTATACGCCCATCTGCAATGTTAACCCCAAACACTGTTTCGCTTACTTCATCACTTACATATACAGCTGTAGTAGCAACCTGGACATCAATTAACCTTTCCATTGCTTCAGTATCTCCATAGTCAAATGCAAAATAATCTGTATTGATAAAAGGAATTAATCCGTCGGTATCGGTTCCTTCAACTGAACTAATATCACGACCACTGAACATCATTAACGAATACATTTCTTTAATGGTAGGTACACGCCAGTCATTATATCCACCGGTATTTTCAGTGTTTACAACTTCTAAAATATCATCGTAACCTAATTTATCATCATAATCAATGCTGCCATCTCCATTATGGTCGAAAGAACTTTGCCACATTAAACCGGTAACCATATCAGTTACTGTACTGTCGCCGTTGTCTTCATAACTTGGTGTAGTCCCTGGGTAGTTGGCATTCTGACCATAATAGTCATCACCTTCATACTGTGTAGAAGTTTCTGTTGCATTATCGAAAAATTTTGATTGATTAGTGCCAACAATAGGAAAGCCCGAAATATCAGGTAAATTTTCAATTGTCACTTCTTCGATTACAGTTTCATCTTTTTTGCATCCACTAATTGCTAAAATCAGAAGTGCACTAAAAATAATTGTCCAAGTTTTCATATCTATTATTTTTAAATTATTCTGCAAATAACATCTACTCTAGAGCTGAAAACAAAAGAAATCAATGTTTTGGGGGATTTTATCAACGAATGGGGTGTTTATATAGGATGGTGTTGAAATTAAGTTTAATGAAGCACTAAATTTAAAATTCTATAACGGGTTAGTATAATACTGGTATTGTAAATTTAAAAACACTTCCCTTGCCTAACTCGCTCTCAACCCAAATTTTCCCGCCATGTTTTTCTACAAATTCTTTGCATAATATTAAGCCTAATCCTGACCCTTTTTCGTTTGCTGTTCCAATGGTTGTTTCATTTGTTTCTAGACTGAACAATTTATTTCGGGTTTCTTCATTCATGCCAACTCCATTATCAGAAACTGCAATTTCAATAAACTTGTCTTGCTGTAATGTGTAAATATTTATTTTGCCATTCGAATTAGTGAATTTTATGGCGTTGGAAATAAGATTTCTTAAAATCGTTTCAATCATATTCAAATCAGCAAAAACAACAATTTCTTCTGATTGAAAATAATTGAGTACTATATTTTTAATTTTTGCTGAATAATTTGATGTTTCTATAGTTTTGTTTATGACAGATGATACTAATATTTTTTCGGGTTTGAAATTAATTTGATCTGTTTCTGTTTTAGCCCAATTCAGTAAATTGTTGAGTAGAATAAGAGTATTTTTTGCTGATGAGTTTATTAATGCTAAATACTTATCAGATTTTGCAACTTCAAATTCCTTTACGTTGTCAATTAGCAATTCTGAATACCCCAAAATGGTACTAAACGGGCTACGTAAATCGTGTGCTATTATTGAGAAAAACTTATCTTTTGTATTGTTGCTTATTTTCAGTTCTTCCTCTATTTTCTGTCGTTCTTCAATCTCTGTCTGCAATACTTCATTTGATGTTTGTAACTCTTCGTTAGCTATTTCCAAGTCTTTAGTACGTTCCTTTACTTTTTGTTCGAGATTAGCATTGAGGCCACGTAACGCTATTCGGGCTTTGTTCAATTTTCGTGATAAATTCATAAAAAAAGCAACGATCAAGACTAAAATTATGAATATAATAATTATAGCATATAACTGCACACGGTATTTTCCCCATACAGTGTATTGTCTGTTTTTAATTATGCTACCGGGTGGTAAGTCAGATATTGAAATACCAAAGCGTTGTAAAACTAAATGATCAAATACGTAATGATTGCCTTGAATAGATCCAATTGGAATAGTGCTGACAGCTTCGCCGTGGAGGATTCTAATTCCTATTTGAGTGGCTTGTCGAGCAATTTGTTCCTCACCAAAAGTGAGCCCGCCAATTGTCCCCATACCAATATCTTGATCAAACTGAGAAAGTACTGGAACTGATGAAACGCTTGATATATCTCGTAATACATCATGTGGATCAAACGTTTCTCCTGTAATATCTTTAAACATTTTCATGTAAATAATTATTGTACTTGATGACAGTTTAGCAGCCCGTAGCTTAATTTCTCTTAATGGCAAATTGCTCCAGTCAACTATTTTTATACTGCTATCTATACTGGCTTTCATTTCTTCAACATAAGGTATAAAATCTTCATCATTTTTGCCAACACCATGTACAATTATAGCTTCATTTATCATTGGGCGGACTTTAATAATCCACTTTAAAGATTGTTTGCAATCGTAAACCATCGTTAACCCAGTAATATTTTCAGTAAGTTGAAACTTATCTAGATTTTCAGTATGAATACCTAAAGAAACTGTGGGTGTATTAGGCGAAATCAATGATTGGTATTTTAACCAGAAATCCAGCATTGTTTCATTTATCAAGATGACAAGGTCAATATTTTTATTGCTGTATTTGGTAATATTTATATCACTAAATTGTTGAAAATAAATACTATCACGGATACGGTGCAAATCCATAAATTCGTAGTAAACTTCAAATTTTATGTCGGATGTTTTCTTAAATTCTTCCTGAATCGTATGCATAATCAATCTTGCAGGGGGTGTATCTTCGTGGTCAGGAAACAATATTAAAACATTTTTTTGAACAGGAAAATCTTGCAAAGTTTGACTATTTGCATTAGTGCTAATTCCTAATATATAAATCGCGAAAAACGAAATCAAGTAGAACAACCAAATTTGCCTCTGTCTTAAGAGTTTTGTTATATTAAATCTTGGTTTATAGTGTATCATTCTTAATCTTTTTAGTACTCAGAATTGCTAATAACGTTTTATGGATTGAGTAGGAAAAGGAAGCTTCACCCTACCCCGAAAGCTTTCGGTGCTCGCAGAACCTTGCGTGATAGTCTCCCATCATACGGCTCTTTTCAATATAAGGCTTATCCTTCTAAAAGTTAATCAAATATAAAACAAATTAGCTGCGATGCACAAATTTTTTTATGCGTTGGCAATTATGGGAATATTTGTATTCTTCATTAATCTTTATATAATCAATATATTTTAAAATTATCATCTAAATGTTATAGCTACTAAACTCGCCAGCACCATCAGGTAGCTAATACCAATATTACTCCGAAATGAGCTTTAAAGTAATATTGAATTGTGTTAAAATCCAAAAATAAATAGAGTTATTTTTCTAAATTTGTACTGCGAATAGGAAAACTTTAGGTGATTTTTTGAACCGAAGTTTATCTTGTATAGTGAGGGTTTTTACTCTCAC
>Ga0222657_1000039_pt1 | contig 107240 bp, 66 predicted proteins | sample AntAcemetagen474_FD_179858 | JGI IMG/M metagenome (GOLD analysis project Ga0222657, IMG submission 179858) | Saline water microbial communities from Ace Lake, Antarctica - #474 | ecosystem: Environmental > Aquatic > Non-marine Saline and Alkaline > Saline | place: Antarctica: Ace Lake... | reverse complement strand
AATATATCAGCCTGGAAATTCTGTAAATGTTTGAGATTTGACTAAAAAATATTTTGAGGATACGATTTTTTGAAAATAATTTCGTAAATTTGACTAAATCTTAAGTTTGTGAATTAATCAGGTTAAATATATGAAACATAAAAAAACATTATTAGTGCTATTTGGAATTCTTTTCCCATTGTTTCAATTTACTTTACAGGCCCAGTGGGATGTGCAATTGGACAACCAAAACTTTACCAGCTTAGAGCGTATTCATTTTATTGATGAAAATTATGGTTGGGCAATAGGCGACCCATATTTTTACACAACAGATGGAGGTCAAAATTGGTATTTAGATCCCAACTGGTGGCCGGAAGAGCATTGGGGTAAAGACATTGTTTTTGTGAACCATGATACAGGTTTTATTGCTGCCCGGCACGGTATAATCCATAAAACCGTTGATGGTGGCAATAACTGGACAGTTATACAAACACCTGCAACGCAAGATATTATGCGCTTATTTTTTGTGGATGAAAATAATGGGTGGGCTACACTTGATAACTTTATTGATAGTTCACAAGTAATTTATACAATTGATGGAGGCGATAACTGGTTTACTCAACGAGTTTTTGCCATCAACTCAAGTTATATTCGGCCAATTTATTTTATCAATGACAGTGTTGGTTATGGGGCGGGCGGATATTATGATGTTGTAAATGATGATAGTTATAGTAGTATTGTAAAAACTCAAAATAAAGGAGAAACTTGGAAAATTAGCTATCTGTCTCAGAACTCATTCTATACAATAGGTGATATATATTTTAGAGATACATTAATGGGTTGGGCTGTTGGAGAAAAGACTTCAAGCAATGTATATTTGATTCTTAAGACAGGAGATGGTGGAAAAACATGGACTGAGCAGACTATCGAAAATACACACGAACCAGGAAGCGTAAATTGTGTATATTTTGTAAATGATACAACGGGCTGGATAGGTGTTGGCAAACAACTACTTACCGATCCATATGGTGCTATTTATTTTACCGATGACGGTGGCGAAAACTGGCAACTTCAGCAGGAATTTCACAAAGCCGTTCTCGATATTCAAATGCTCAATTGTGATACTGGTTGGGCAGTTGGTGCGGATTATATATATTGTACTACTAATGGCGATACCATAATTATTAATGGTATTAATGAAAGTAGTAAGGGAACTGATTTCTTTACAGTCACCCCAAATCCAACAAATGGAGTTTTTAAAATAAAAACCAATCATCAACTATCAATTATCAACTATCAATTAACAGATATCACAGGAAAAGTTGTTTATAAAGCCCATTTAAGGGTTCGGAGCATTGATATTTCCAACCAACCAAAAGGTATTTATTTTTTAACAATTCAATATCGAATAAACAATCATATTAATTCTTTAACAAAAAAAATTATTAAGCTATGAAACGATTAAGTTTTTTATTTATCTTGCTCATATTATTAGGCAGTGTTATTAATGCACAACAAATAACCCATCAGTTCACTTTTTCGCAAAACGATGTGCAAATAAGTCAATCTGGTGTTTACGATTTGGTAAGGATCACTGATGAAAATTATTTACATGGCGAAGAAAATGCTGGAAAACCGCAATTGCCCGTTAAGCAATTTAAATTATTACTTCCTTCAGGTGCTTCTGCAACAAATGTAAGTCTAACAATTAATTCAGAGCAACAGATTACAGGTAGTTATTATCTATACCCTGTTCAATTACCTGTTTATCCTAATTATGATGATCCACCAATGTTTATAGGACCTGATAGCTCAATCTATAATAATAACACACCTTTTCCGGAAAATTACATTATTGACTATTCAACACATGGATTTAGAGAATACAATTATGTTCTTATTAATTTTACACCTTTCAGATATATACCATTAAGCCAGGAATTATTTCTTTTAACTGATGTTACAGTTTCTGTAGATTATTCTGTAAGTAATATAACCGAAAGTCACAAAATGCGACCATATAATAGCATTGATCTATTCGCATATAATTATATTGTTAATACTGTCATTAATCCCACACAAATAGATGCTTATTATTCTGATGCCGTAAGCAAGGTTCTTAATTATCAGGCAAATAGAGACAATGTCGTTGATGTTAAGGGATTTAAACCAACAGAACTTCCCGCATTAGAAGGTAGTCCGGTAGATTATATTATTATTACAAACAATAATGATATTTATGGTAATTCTGTTGGTAATTTTACTGATAAGTTTCAGGAATTTGCTGACTGGAAAATTAAAAGTGGTACTTCGGCAAAGGTAATTACAGTTGAGGATATATGTAGTAATTATCCAGGGGTTGATATTGCAGAAAGAATTCGTGAATTTATTAAAGATGCACATCGACTTTGGGGAACAGAATATATTTTGCTTGGTGGCAGTTCTTCAATAATTCCAGTAAGAGTTTTTAGTAATAATACACCCTCTGACTCATATTATTCTGCTATATATAATTCAACATGTGGTTATAATGATAATTGGAACTATAATGGTAATAATATATTTGGAGAAAATGACCAAAATAATGCCAGCCCTGATTATGCTGATTACACTCCGGATATTGCGGTTGGTCGTGCTCCGGTACATTCTGAAGCAGAAGTTGAACTATTTATTGAAAAAAGCTTTACATACAATCGATGTTCTCTTGCAACATCAATACCACCCGGTACCTGGCTAAATAAACACCTGAATTTACAGGGAATTACATTTGAAAGAGATTGGAATGACACTAATACAACAAATGGATTACGACATTCTTATGACCTTATACAGGCACATCATCAAGATATAGACACTATTTATGGTATGTTTGAATATTTTCCAGGATGGGATACAACTCATCCGGATTGGTGCTATGCCTATTATCCGACTGATCCAAACAGTTGTACAGATAACCAGGTAAAGATAAACGATGAATATTTGGAACATGATTCTGTTATTAATCAAATTAATTTGGGATATGGCATAATAAACCATATGGATCATTCAGGACCTTATGGACTTGGACTTTGTACAGTAACAGGAAGTTCAACAGGATTAAATTCGTCGGATTTTCAGAACCTGAATCAAACAAATAAATATGGAGTTTTACATCGATTGGTTGTGAAACTGTTCCAATTAACAGAAATTATTATATATCAGAACAATGGATAAATGCACCTAATGGAGGAGTTGCATTTCTTGGAGCTACTATACCTCTCCCTTTAACATATGGTTATCAACATAACAATGATTTTTATAATTACTTATATTCTTCAAATATACATATTATTGGTTTGATAAACAATTATACTGAGCTCTCAGGTATTATGAACCTGCTTGGTGATCCTGAATTATCTATTTATACTGATGTTCCTGTAAGCATGAATGTTACCCATCTTAGTACAATAACAACAGGGAATTCAAATTTTAATGTCAGTGTATCTGGATTTCCACCAGGTGAAGATGTAAAGGTTTGTCTATCTAAAGGAAATGAAGTTCATGCCTCTACTGAGTCAAGCACAGGTTCAGTAACTTTAAATATATGCCCGGACACTCCCGGCGATATGCAATTAACTGTTACCTGCCATAATGCTGAACCATATGATACAATTATCAATGTGATACAAAATACAGGAGTGCATTTATATGAAAATGGGTTTACTATAACTGATGAAAACGGAAACGGATTTATTGAACCTGGTGAAACTATTGATCTAAACATTGATCTAAGCAATTCTGGTACTATTAGTGCAACTAATATTATTGGTACTTTGTCACAAAATGGCTGTGTAGTAATTACTCAAGATACATCTACATATCCAGATATTCCTTCAATGCAAGCCCAAACATCTAATGTAAATTATTCTTTTAACGTTATCACATACAATATATCTTATGGTAAAGTTATTCCTTTTGAACTAGATATCTCTACAGATCAGGGACAATTTCATGAAAGCTTTTTCTTAAACCTTAAAACTAAAAAGCTTGATATTGGAGATAGAATAGTTACAGTAAATGGAATAGAAACAAACGACTTCAATCTCGGTGATAATGCTGAATTATTTCTTGATGTTTTTAATTATGGAGCCATCACGGCACCAAGTATAAAAGGAGTTTTAAGGACTACCCTTCTTCCAAACATTGTATCTATTGACACAGTACCACAGGATTTTGGTGATATCAATAGCTTTAAAAAAGCCACAAACTCAATTCCTTTTACTTTTACTATTGGGCCGGATTATAGTGGTGGACAACTTGATTTTTATATTATATTGACTGATGAATTCGGAATAATGGATGTTTTTTATTTTGATGTAACTGAAGATCTCCCTCCAAAGATATCAGGATTTGATTTTTCATCAGGGAAGAACGACATTACTATTTCATGGACAAAGATTAATAATATTAAAGGATATAATGTTTATCGAAGTGATGATTTATTAGGCGTTTATGAAAAAATAAACAATTTTATTGTTTCAGGAGCTTCAATGTATTATGATACTGATGTTGATGAATTATCAGAATATTATAAAGTGAGTGTTATCTCAAATACTGGTAAAGAAAGACAGCTTGATGATTTGGACACCTACCTTGCATGGACAACATTACCTAGACATGATGATTATCCCATAGAAATTGCAGGTAGTTTCGCTAATAAGAATATCACTTCTGTTACTGTTGCTGATATTGATGGTGATGACCTTGATGAGTTATTTCCAGCCTTTATAAGGGTACGAGATGGATTATTGATGGGTTTTGATGAAACAGGACAAGAATTATTTGATATCGATGGGGACACGACAACTATTTCTGGTTTTGCAAAAATTGTTTTGCCAGTTCTTAATGGCTCAACAGATGGAGGAGAGTTGTGGTCAGAGCCATCTGTTGGAGATGTTGATAATGATGGTATAGCGGAAGTATTTGTTACAACTAGTGGGAACCATTATGCTACAGATAGAGGTTATCTTTTGGGGTTTAATACTGTTGATCTGGTCGCTCCGAATAATCAACCGGATCCTTTATGGAATGGAATTCCAAAGGATTTAGGTTATCGTTCTTTTTCAAGTCCTGTTCTTGCTGATTTAGATGGTAATGGGACAATGGAAATAATAGCATACCAAGAACAACAAAAGGTTAGCGTTTTTTCCTCTACAGGTTCATTATTATGGGATTTGCAGATCGATAGTACTGGATCTTCATATGGCTATTTAGCTGTTGCTGATTTAAATGGTGATGGACCCAAAGAAATAATAATGGGAACTCGAAATCCCGGAGCTATATATATTTTAAACCATGATGGGACAGATTACAATAACTCTAATCCTAAATATATTGATACAACGTATCGTTTTGATGCAAACCCGGTAATAGCAAATATTGACAATGATAACGAACTTGAGATAATAATTACAGGCAGAATAGATGATGTCGGTAGTCTTTTTGCTTTTGATACAGATGGATCATTTGTAAGCGACAATTGGGATGGTGATATATCACTAAATTTCATAACGGGGGAATATACAGATCATTTGACACCACAAGCTGCAATAGGTGATTTAAATAATGATGGATTTTTGGAAATTGCTATTGCTGATAATAGCAAACTTTATGTATTTGATAATAATGGAAATGACTTACAAGGTTTTCCAGTATCTATTCCTTCTCTCAACTGTGGTAGAAGTTCACCATTGCTTGCAGATATTGATTCTGATGATGATATTGAGATAATTATAACTGCATCTAATGATAGGATATATGCTTTTAATCCTGATGGAACAGAGTGTGTTGGATGGAGGTTAAGTTCTAAATGTACTGGTGGTTTCGTTGGAACGCCCACAATAGCTGATATTAATAATGATGGATTTAATGAAATTATTATAAGTGATGCTGAATGTAAAACTCATGTCTGGAAAACAACCGGCGATGCAGATAAAATTGGATGGGGCTGTTATAGAGCAAATACACAAAATACTGGTGAATACAAAACTGAATGTCAATTTATTAATAGTAAAACACAAGAAATTAGTGGATCAAACGTAATATGGGATACTTACAAACATATGCAGGGTAATTTAATAATAAAGTCTGGTGCGAGTTTAACTATTCTGTCAACCGTAACATTTGTGAACGAGAGTAAGGTTATTGTTGAACCCGGTGCGAAATTAATCCTTGATGGATGTTTATTAACTAATTATGGATGCTATAATAACACATGGCAAGGAATCGTTGTCCAGGGTGATCCAACAAAAAGCCAGATACCCGAATCAAACCAGGGTGTTCTCGAAATATCTAGTGGTGGAACAATAGCAAATGCAAAAATTGCTGTTAACGTTATGGGAACTCAACTGTTTAAAGGTGGTGGAATTGTCAGAATAGACAATGCTGTATTTAGAAACAATGCAAGAAGTATTTTGATGTGGAAATATAGAAATTTTGTTCCTTCATCTAATACAACTATTCCAAATGTCAGCTACATTAAAAACTGTCATTTTGAAATTACTGATAATAATTTACTGGATACAATAACACCTTTCTTTATCTATTTATGGGAAGTTGACGGGATTAAGCTTTTGGCTAATACTTTTATTGATACATCAGGCACAACCGATCCTGCCAGACGTGCAGATGGTATCCTCTCATATGATGCCTCGTTTTATGTTGATCCTGTTTGCATGGATGCCTATACTCCCTGCGATGACTGGAAGAAAAATCACTTTGAGGGGCTGAACTACGGAATACGTGTAATGAACTCAAACCCTGACAGAACCTTATCAGTATCAACAGCTGAATTTGAAAATGTATATCGAGGCATTTTCCTTAATGGAGTGAGCAATGCAACAATAATTTTAAATGAGTTTGAAACACCTGATATTAACACTACTTATTCAAGTACTTACTCCGATCCTTATTCTGATAAGGAACCATATGGAATATATCTTAATGAATGTAATGCCTATACAGTAGAAGAAAATCTATTTGAATCTTCCTCTTCAAATGGATACACAACAGAAACCTATGGAATTATTATTAACAACTCTCATGAACCTCCAAATGAGATATACAAAAATGATTTTGATGATCTTGAATGTGGTATACTGGCTGTAAATGACAATCGGTCAATACCAGGACAACAGGAATTCACCGGTCTAAAACTTAAATGTAATAATATAACTTCAACTTATAAAGATATTGATGTGAGATCTTCCTCTCCATATGGCTATACAGCAAAAGGGTTATCTGAATATCAGGGTTATGATAATGGCTTAGATGCAACTGCACCTGCGGGAAACAGATTTACACAGAATTGCAGTCCTGGTTTTTTCTTTGCTGATTTTGATAATAATCGTGGTCTCTATCTTATTTATTATCATCATAATGGAGATGCAGCAAATGGGGATCGTTGGGTTCCAATGTGTTATTCAGTAGATAACATGCTTCTTGAACCTGTATCAGTACCTTTTACTGTTACTTCTGCTTGTCCATCAAATTTTGATAATGGCTCAGGAGGTTTATCCATATCCGAGCTATATTCAGAATTGGATGCAACGTTACAGCAAAAAAATTCATCATTTCTAATTTATAATATATGGAAAGATGGAGGAAATACTGAACAACTTGAGCTTGAAGTAGAGCTTGCTATGCCTCCTGAATCATATGAGCTTTACAATGAATTGATTAGTGAATCTCCTTATTTGTCAGATGATGTATTAATGGCTGCGATAGAGAATGAAGATGTGTTGACTTCACTGATGATCAAGCTAATAATGATTGCTAATCCTCAGTCAACAAGATCGGATGATGTTATGGATGCTTTATATAGCAGGTTAAATCCATTACCTGAATCCTGGATAGATGAAATTATCTCCGGAACAGCATATGCTTCCCAGCTTGAAAAACTGGAAGCTACCTATTCACATAATAACCATGAGTATAAAATGACACTTAATGATTTAAAATCTAGGTTTTTACAAGATACAATATTTTCATGGAAAAAAGATAGCTTATTTAACCTGTTATCACAACAAGATGATCTTTATTCACAATACGAGCTTGCATTTTTTAGATTGAAAAATGAGGATACTACCACAATGGATAACATTTTGGATAATATCCCATTTATTTTTGAACTTAATGAGGAACTGGAATCAAATCACCAGGATTATTTTAATATATTGAATATTTTTAAAACAATGAAAACAGATTCAATAAGTATCTTTGATCTTGACAGCATAACTATTGATACCCTTGAAAGTATTGCATCAACATGTTTACATTATCCGTCAGCATGGGCAAATGCAATACTTGAACAAAGAAGTAATGATATTGAAGACAGGTATCGTGAAGTGATACCAGATGATCCAGGTGGAAGTCAAAGAATTGAAGCACCTTATAGAAATGTATCACCTGAAGAAGTCCATTCTCAGCTTAAGGTTTACCCAAATCCTGCTAGGAATTACATCGCTTTAGAATATGATATTCTTAAACCATATAATAAAATATACATCAATATTACTGATATTGCAGGCAAAATAGTCTATTCTAAAGTTTTAATTGGTCAAAAATCAGAGTTATTAATTGATATAACAGAATTTAAACCGGGCTTTTATATGGTTAACTTACTTGGAGATGGTAAAATTATAAAATCTGAGAAACTTAGTAAATTAAAGTAAATTTGTTTCTTTGGGAAACTCCCAGATTAGCAAGTTTTGTTTTCAATATTATGCTATCATGGAAATAAGAAGACTGAATATTTGTTTATTCATACTAATCTTAATTTTTCAGACTGGATTTGCACAAGTTGAGTATTTTAACAGAGTATTTAAATATAATGTTACTAATGCTTTGTTTGGAGTTATTGAAAAAGATACATTTTTTTATACAGCCGGAACAATTAGAGACAGTATAAATATTAATAGTGTTAGAGTATTTATTAATAAATATTCGCAAAATGGTGATATTGTCTGGAATAAATCATGGGGTGAAGCAAATAAAGAATATGCAGCATCCTGGAAAAGTCCGATAATAGCTACACATGATAATGGCTTTGCTATTATTGGAGGTATTAGAGATTCAACAATGACCTGGCATTCTTTTTTAATGAAACACAATTCAGACGGCGATACCCTTTGGAAAAAGGATTTTTACGACACTATTAGTATATACACATACAACCATCTTGCATTTAATAATTTTAAAGAAACTAGTGATAAAGGTTTCATTATTGTTGGTGAAATACATGCTACAAATCAATATGACACTGAAATTTATCTGATCAAAACTGACAGTCTTGGTGAAACAGAGTGGTTCAACACTTATGGACACCCTCTAACAATAGACAGAGGGGTTTCTGTCATTCAAACACCTGATTCAGGATACTTAATAGGTGGTTTTCAATATCGTCCCGGAGTTGCTTACTCAGGAGACGGAATAATAATAAAAACTGATAAAGATGGTAATAAAGAATGGGAAAAGACAATTGGAGGACCGTATAAAGACTTTATCGCATATGTTACATTATCTTATGACAGTAATTACCTGGTTGCTTTGCCTTATGCATACCAGGAAGTTTTACCAGGTTACCCTGCCAGGGAAATCAATGTTTTAAAGGTAACACCATCAAAGCAAGTTATCTGGAGTAAACATTACAGAATCCATTGTAAACAAACTGTTGAAAATATCATTGAACTTTCAAACCGGGATATTGTTATTGTAGGTTATTCACTTATTTGTGATACTATCAATGGTGCTTCCGGTGATGAGGGATTTATTTTTATGTTAAATGAGAATGGTGATAGCCTTTGGTACAGAGACTATTCCTTTCAGTCCTATTTAGTTAATGGATCGTCTAATCGTCTTTTAGATTTAAAACCTACCACTGATGGAGGCTTTGTTGCATGTGGTTACTTTATTAATTATTACCAGCCTTTTCCACAATCAGGTTGGTTGGTTAAAACAGATAGCATGGGGTGTGACACTCCTGGATGTTGGATTGTTGGACTGAAAGAACCACAAATAGCATGGGATGTTGAGGAAGTTAGTGTTTATCCTAATCCAGCTTCAGATTTTATCAGTATTGAGTTAAACTTCCCTTTTACCGAATCCCTGGATTTTGAGCTGATTAATTGCTTTGGAAGAAAAGTAAAAGAGGTGAAATTGACCAAGCCTTCAACTACTGTGTCTATAGCTGAGACTAAGAGTGGGATGTATTTTTATAGAGTTATGAGTAGAGACCAAGTGATAGGTAAAGGGAAGGTTTTAGTGATAAGGTAGTAGTTAATAGGCAGTCTTCAACTGGCAATCAGTAGTATACATTCACTAAATTTTCTGGTGACTGGCGACTTATTAGCTAATATTCACAAACCTTAAATTTTATCTAAAAGCTCACCAAGTACTTTCAGAGCTTGCTCATAAATCCCGGATGAATTACTTTCCCGAGGGCCTGCTATATTTAGCATTTTGATGTTATTATCATATACCCATTTCCGGAAAATCTCCGGTTCTTTTTTTGTTGAAATATTTTGAATAAAAATTGCTTTGTTTAGTTTTTTAGCCGTACTTATTGTCAGGAAGGTTCCACTATCCGTATATTTGTTGATAATAATCAAAGTGCCATCACTATCCTGAACATTCCTGATCGTTCGTGATTCATAATCTTCAGAATCAGTTTCTTTTAAAGCGTATTTTGATGAAATAGTCCCATCTTCTGCCTTCCGTCCTTGAGGGCACCAGCCACCACATGGGATTTTATTCTGCAAGGCAAAGTCCAATGCAGCTCTATCCACACCAGTTTGGCCACCGGATATGATTTTGATGTTTTGCAATTCGTAATCCGTAATTTACTAAGGAACTTCCTCCAGAATCCACTTCGTAATAATATCAAGCACCTCTGGTGAAATAGTTTCTTCAATTGTAGAATATTCAGCAGGTGCTCCTGACTCTGCTTTTTGGAAGAGGTGATTCAGTCCGGGCATCTCCAAAATTTTATAGTTAGGATTAGCACCAAAGATCATCGCCTGTTCGATAGCTTCTAGATTTTCTTCCGGAGTGACCTGGAGATCTTTTTCACCATTTAAAGCTAATACCGGGCACTTTACTTCCAGCAAGTATGGTCGAGGGTTAAAAGTGAGGAAGTATCTGAACCAGGGTGAAACGGAAGTTTTAATATAAGCATCTATCTCATAACGTCTAAGGTTATTTTTTACTTTCTCTTCATCAGACATGTTTTTAGCTTCCTTCTCCAATATTTTTCGGATTTTTTCCGAGGCTTTTTCATCATCATTTTCTTTTTTCAGGACTTTGTATATTTTTTCATTTCTTTGGATTATGTTTTCAACAGTTTTTTTGTCCACCCCTGCAGCTTCATAAATAAGGGCGGTTTGTGTTAAAAGAATTTTCTCTCCTGTAACACCGGGAGCAGCTAGCAAAATAATGAAAGCAACAGCATTTTGTGTGGATGCCAGTTTTGGAGCTATCATTCCACCCTCGCTGTGCCCCAGCAAACCAATGTTTTTTGTGTTTATGTTTTTATGCTTCCTGAGGAACAGCCATGCTGCTTCAGCATCTTCAGTGAAATCTTCTGTAGTTGAGCCTGAAAAACTTCCTTTCGATTCCCCATATCCTCTGTCGTCATAACGCAAGACAGCGATCCCATTTCGGGAAAGATGGTCAGCAATAACCCAAAAGGGTTTATGACCCAGTATTTCTTCATTGCGGTTTTGAGGGCCTGAACCTGAAATAAGTATTACCGCCGGATAAGTATTGATCGTATCCGGTAAGGTCAGTGTACCTGCAAGAATAACATTTGCTTTTTTGTTTTCAAAAACTACTTCTTCTTCAAAGTATGGAAATGGAGGTTTTGGCTCTTGAGGGCGGTTTAAGCCAGGAACAGTATCGACACGAAGGAGGTCAAGTGGTAGTCTCAAAAAGGATTGCTTCCATTTACCTGTTAACTTATCAGATTCTTTGTCATAATATGCTGTATACCCTGCCATTATTGATTTAGCTTTGAGGCTTATAGTGTCATTTTGAAATTTAATTTTAGTTACTGGAATGTCTTTTACTCCCTGATCAGGACTGTCAATCACAGCTCGCAACGAATCATCATCACAATTTATCCTGATAACAATTCTTAACTTTGATCCTTGGAACTCTACACTTCCCATCCAGTTTCCTTCAAGAGTTTTGCATGATTCTGTAATATTTTGGGAAAAGATATTTGTGGAGAGAGTCAGCAACAAAATGGACAGAAATATATTGTGCAATAGTTTTTTCATTTTTTTAGAAGTTTTAATTTTTATTCAATATTCAACACTCAATAATCAACACTCAATAATCAACACTTAATAATCAACACTTAATATTCAACACTCAATATTCAACACTCAATATTCAACACTTAATATTCAACACTTAATATTCAACACTCAATATTCAACACTTAATATTCAACACTCAATAATCAACACTCAATAATCAACACTTAATAATCAATACTCTTCTTAGAAAGCCCGAACTTTTCATCCTCATCTATATTTCCACATGGCTCAATGTGAATTATAATATCATAAACATCATTGATGTCTTCTTTGATTTTATCTTCAATCAGATGTGAGATTTTATGAGCTTCTTTAACTGTCATTTCACTATCGACTTCGATGTCCATGTCAATAACATACTTATAACCAATCTGTCTTACTCTTGTCCTGTGCGGATTGTTAGCACCCTCAATGCTATCGACGGCTTTAAATATTTTACGATAAATTTCAGGGTCTTTCAGGCCATCCATTAGCTCAACATTGGTTTTCATGAAGATCTTTACCGCTGCTCTCATAACCCAGATTCCAACTGCAAGTGCAATGATAGTATCAATAACTGGAAGTTTTAAAATAAATGTAAAAAACAATCCTGCCAAAACAGAAACGGAGATCAAAATGTCATTTTTCATGTTCTGTCCATTTGCAATAATCATTGGACTATTTATTCTTTTTCCTGTTTTGCAGAGATATGAATAAAGAAAAATTTTACCGGCAATCGAAAACAAAGTAACATAAATAGCAATCATGGAAGGTAAGGCGTATTCTTCACCACTGATGATCCTTCTGAATGCATAAAATGAAAACTGTGCGCCGGCAAAAAATATCACAAACGCAAGGATTTTAGTTGCAATTGTTTCTGCTCTGACATATCCGTATGGAAAATCGTGATCGGGTGGTTTAGATATTTCTTTAGCAGTTATAAGAGTGATAAAGGAGGTTAGAATATCGGTAATAGTATCAATCGCATCAGCAACTACTGCCAGACTTCCTGAGATAAGGCCAACAATAAGCTTGGATATCCCAAGTACTGTATTTCCTGCTATGGCAACCCATGAGGCTTTTTTGATACATTTGGTGCGTTTTGTGTCTGAAATCTGGTTCATTATGTAAGTTTATCCTTCAACTTTGAGCTTGCTCCCCAAAGTCAGTTATTAGCCACTAAATCACTAAAACACAAAACCCCACTAATATATTGATTGGCATTCATTATTTTGTGAAATTTTGTGCTTTGGTGTTTTTGTGGCATTTTTTAGTTTTTTTACTTTTCGGAGTGGACTCAACTATAAAGCCCAAATGTAATAAAATTCCATAACATTTTTATTTTGCAACAACACTTGAATATGTGGTAGAGTATGCTGCAAAATATCCAATAGCCCCATTGCTGATATTTCCTTTAATATTAGCAGGAGGTCCTGAGAATAGTGGTGTTTGATATTCTGTTTCTTCCTGAATCTGCCATATAAAATCCGCATAACCTTCGGTAAGACTACCCATCTGAAGAGTTATTTTGTCAAACGGATGTATTACTTCTCTTGGATTTTCTTCGTCCAGGAAGGCAACTCCGATTCCATTGGTATAACTCCCGTTAAACAACCTATCATCAACAACCATAACTTTATTTATTGTATCGGTTATATGAATGCCATTTTTAAAAATATTAAACATATAAAACTCAGTAGTTGGCGGGTCCAGGGCATAACATTGGACAATCCATCCTTTCCAGACTTCATTATATTCAATTGCTATTGAATCAATTGTGGAAATGTGTTTCATCTCAGATGTTGCAGTATAATGTCTTGCCCCATCAATCTCCTCCGGCAACTCAATATTTAGTGTATAGGTTTTTCCTGCAACAGCGTAAACATCAGGAGCAGTTGCGTAAATACCGCTTCCGGATACTGTTTCGGACAAGGGGATAATTGTTGTTCCATGGTTTATTGTGACAATTGCACCTGAAATTGTTGGCGCTTTTTGATCAGAAAAATAATCACTTGTTTTTGTTAATTTAACAAAATGAGATGTTGTGTCTGATGTAATTTCCCCTTCTACTACAAGCCTGACAAAAGTACTGTCCAGATCCAGATCAATCTTCTCAGTACAAGAGTTTAAGGTAAGAGTAATAAAAAATATTGCTATTACGGTTTTGCTTAAATTATATATTCTTTTCTTTTTCATTTTTTTGTAGCTATGGTTTTTTGCCGCCATGGCACTAAGACACTAAGTTTCACTAAGATTGTTATAATTCAGTATACTAATGTTCTTATCAAAATTTAAAATTATAAGTGATTGAAGGTACTACTGAAAATAAATATGTCATTTCAGCATAAGTTATGTTTGGATGTTCAGAATCCTGGACAAAATTTATTGCCCATACATTTTTTCTGCCATAGAGATTATACACAGAAAAATTCCAGTCGTGCGAAAAACTCTTGCCTGCTTTCTTTTTCCCCTTGATAGTAAAAGAAATATCCATTCTGTGATAATCGGGCATACGATATGAATTCCTTTCTGAATATATTGGAACGATCTTACCCCCGTATTCCGCACGGCCGGTAGGGAATGTTACTGGTGAACCTGTAGCATACACCCAATTGACTGATAATATCTTTCTTTCATCAATTACATAGTTTATCACAACCGAAATATCATTTGGTTTGTCGTAGGGTGCTGAATAAGTCATCCCATTATTTATTTCAGGGATCTTTCGTATTGTTTTGGACAGCGTATAGGATATCCAGCCATTGATTTTACCATCCGGGATCTTAAGTAAAAATTCTATTCCATATGCCCGGCCCTTTCCGAATCTTAATTCCCCTTCGAGTTTTGGATTGAGTAAAAGCTCTGCATGATCCTTGAAATCTATGGTGTTATTCATAAACTTATAATAAACCTCAACAGAAGTTTCGAATTTGTTTTCCTTAAAATTCCTAAAATACCCGGCTGCTATCTGATCTCCTATCTGTGGTTTAACGTTGGGGCTGGAAGGGAACCACAAATCAAATGGAGTGCCTGCTGTCGAGTTTTGAGCAAGATGAATATATTGTTTTGTTCTGGAATAACTTGCCTTCACAGATGAGACCTCATTAAGAACATAAGTCATGCCAACCCGGGGTTCAAGTCCGGAATAAGTATTAAAAAACTCTCCGTTTTTATAAACTGTTGAATCAATCGCAATGTAATCATCCCCATAATTATAAATAGTACCTTTCCCAATATTGTTGAAGATTGAAAATCTAAGACCATATTTAAGAGTTAAACGGGAACCTATTTTTTGTTCATTGCTGATATATACTCCACTTTCAAGAGCATAGTTTTTTGGAACGCTATATTCATTAAACATACTCTGTTCGCCAACGCCTTTGGCGCCTCCGGGATCAAAATCGTGAAAAATAGTGCTGGCACCAAATTTAACTGTATTATAGGCATCAGGGTAATAGCTCAGGTCGACTTTGGCACTGTGATCCAACATCCGTGATTTCCATATAAAAGAATGAACTTCACCCTCGGCTGTTCCCAGATCATAATCATACTTGCTATGGAGGAAGGTGAAATTTGAAAATAGCTTTTTTGAGAATAGATGATTCCAGCGAATAGTGAATATCTGGTTTCCCATTGTCATCTCCGCAAATTTATTTTTAAACACATCCCGCCCAAAGTACCCGGAGGCATAAATACGGTTTTTGTCATTTATGCGATGGTTAATCTTTGCATTGAAATCATAGAAGTATAATCTGCTGTCTTTCATTTCATTATTAGCGAAGATAGGTAGGAATATATCAGCATAAGTTCTTCTTCCGGAAACAATAAAAGATGTCCTGTCTTTAATGATTGGCCCTTCCAGTGTTAGCCGGCTTGAGATAATTCCAATTCCTCCTGTTCCGGAGAATTTTTTTGAGTTACCATCTTTCATTCTAACATCTAGAAGAGATGAAATCCTCCCGCCGGATGATGCAGGAATATCTCCTTTATAAATTTTCACATCTTTAATGGCATCATTATTAAATACAGAAAAGAAACCTAATAGGTGGGATGCATTATAAACTGTAGCTTCATCAAGGAGTATTAGGTTCTGGTCAGGACTACCGCCTCTTACACTGAATCCAGAGCCACCTTCACTAGTTGACTGTACGCCGGGCAAGAGCTGTATAGCTTTAATGATATCAACCTCACCAAACAGGGCTGGTATTTGTTTGATGGTTTTATAGTTTATCTTCATTGTGCTCATCTCTGCTTTAGTGATCTCCTCATTCTTTCTCTCCCCTGTAATCACAGCTTCGCTCAGAATCTCAGTCTTAGGGATTAGCTCCATGTTGATAGTAATATCTTTATTTAAATCAATGGACTTTTCAACCGATTCATATCCAACATATGAATAAATAAAGGTATACTTTCCTTCAGGAAGGCTAATGGAGTAAAAGCCATATATATTTGTAGCAGAACCACTTTCCAGCTCTTTGATGTAAATACTGGCACCCAGCAATTCTTCACCAGTGTTTTCATCACTAACATTTCCGCTTACAGTATATTTAATTTCAGCAGGAGCTTGTTGGGCAGATAGTACTTCAGAACAGAAAAGTGAAGTCAGAAAAATTAATATCGTAATAAGTCTCATAATTGTTTTTGGATTTAAAATATCTCCATATAAAACCCAAAACTTGAATTGAGAGTGCAAATAAACAAAAAAAATCTAACGGAAAATGCTTTGGTATGTTATATTAATGTTAAAAGGCTAAGGCTGGCAGGTTAGCAGGTTGTCAGATTAAAAAGTTGGTTGGTTAAAACCTCTAAATTTTCGAACCTGTATTGCTGTAGGCCTACCGTAACAAGGTTATATGGCCCATACGTTCCTTCTCTTTACCATCATGATCAGTATATCTTATCACCCAAACATAAACAGCCGTTTGACATAATATTCCATTAAATTTTCCATCCCAACCAATTTGAATATTATTTGATACAAAAACCTGTTGGCCCCACCTGTTATATATCCACATTTGAAATTTCCTAATATTTTCTCCTTTAGCTTTAAAAATATTATTAATTGGATAGGCTCCACCAGGTGTAAAGGCATTAGGGACCCAGATTTCTGTACATGGGTTAATAATGATAGAATCTGTTACGTAACATCCCAAATTAGCAATCTTAATCCAATAAATACCTGGTTCTTCAATGAATAATCTCTGATTTGTACTTCCATCATTCCACAAGTAACTGTTCCAATCATCAATCCTTCCTGCATCTAAGATTAAAGATTCACTTAGGCACAAATAAATACTATCAATAAGGCTTAGTACAGGCGTTGTAGGAGTCAGATAAACTTTAACAGTAACTGTTCCTGAGCCAGTGCAGCCATAAGAGCTTGTTCCAGTAATTGTATATGTAGTTGTATTGGTTGGAAAAGCAGATACAATTGATCCCGATGATGAAGATAATCCTGTAGCAGGATACCAGGTATAGCTGACTGCTCCATTTGCAGTTAGGTCTATTGATGAATCACGACAAATTTCTACATCTCCCTGGCTCACCCAAATTATAGGAATCTCAAGTACAGTTACTGTAATATCATCTGATTCAGTACAACCCATATTATCGGACACGGTTACTGCGTAAGTAGTTGTAACAGTTGGGCTAACAGTTATACTTTTAATAGTCTGACCAGTGTCCCACAAATAGTTGACTCCTCCGCTTGCTGTTATTGTTACGTTATCACCAACACAAATATTAGTGTCAGCACCTGCATATGCAATTGGTAATGGATTTAAGTTTATTAAATATGCAGTTATTGTGTCATTGCATCCTTCCGGTGTCGTTTCAATAAGAGTGACAGTTCCTGTGCCTGCAGAGCCCCAGTCAATGGTTATCTGGTTGGTTCCTTGCCCTGTATTTATTATACCACCTATTACATCCCAGTTAAATGTATTTCCTGGCATATCGGGTGTTGAATAATTAACACCTTGTGTAAATTCACATGTGTCATTTGGCCCAGAAATTACAGGTGTTGGTGAAGGGTTAATTGTAAGTATTATTGAATCTGTATAAACTCCACAAGGTGATAAGCCAAAGGTTGTTAATGATATGCATACTGCACCTGCATATATATCATCAGGGCTTGGTGTATAAACAGGAATAAGTATTGTAGCATCACTAAATGTCCCGGTGCCTCCTGTCCATTGAAGTGAAGAATAATTATTTGCTATTCCATTAAGTGTATATGTTTCATATTCACATATTGCATTATCAATGCCAGCATCAGCCTCTGGTAATGGAATAATGGTTAATGTCATCGTAGCAGTAACTGAAGTGATACATGGACTAAAAGCATTGGCGGTAAGCGTAAGAATTACTGAACCTGATGTAATATCTAGGGAACCTGGTGTATATGTTGCTGCTAAAATAGTGGCATTATTAAAACTACCATCGCCTGCGGTTGTCCATACGACTGAGTTTTGATTTGCGGCTGTTCCATTTAATGTGTAAGTCGTATCCTCACAAATAGTAGAATTTACTCCTGCGTCAGCAAGTGGTAACAACTGTATGAATAAGGTCATAGTGGAAGTAGCAGATGTATTACATGGTGATGTTGCACTGGATGTAAGTGTAAGAACTACTAGGCCAGCGGCAATATCTGCTAAATCTGGAGTATAAATTGCTCCAGGTAACGTTGCATCATTAAAACTTCCATTACCAGAGGTTGTCCATAAGACTGAGCTTTGATTTGCAGCTGTTCCCAGTAAGGTGTAATTTGCATCCTCACAAATAGTAGCATCAGTGCCTGCATAAGCTAAGGGTAACAATTGTATAACCAGTGTCATATTGTCTGATGCAGCGGTTGTACATGAGCCTGTGGCAATAGATTTTAGTGTCAGAACTACTGAACCATTGGCTATATCTAGTGTCCCCGGAGTATAAATTGCAGTTAAGAGAGTGGTGTCATTAAAACTTCCATTACCAGCGCTTGTCCATAAGACTGAGTTTTGATTTGCAGCTGTTCCCTGTAAGGTGAATGTTTCATCCTCACAAATAGTGGCATCAGTGCCTGCATCAGCAAAAGGGAGATGCTGTATAGTAATAATAATCGAGTCGAAAGCGACTGCAGCACAAGGCAGTATTGTATTTGCTGTAAGAATTAAGGTTACTGTTCCATTGCTTATATCATTTGATCCAGGAGTATATTTAGCACCTAATAATGCTACATCATTAAAGGTTCCATTACCAGCGCTTGTCCATAGGACTGAGCTTTGATTTGCAGCTGTTCCCTGTAAGGTGAATGTTGCATCCTCACAAATAGTAGCATCATTGCCTGCATCTGCTAAGGGTAACAATTGTATGAACAGTGTCATATCGTCTGATACAGCGGTTGTACATGAACCTGTGGCACTGGCTGTTAGAGTCAGAACTGCTGAACCATTGGCTATATCAAGTGGCCCCGGAGTATAAATTGCAGTTAAGAGAGTGGCATCATTAAAATCACCATCGCCTGCAGTTATCCATAATATTGAGCTTTGATTTGCTGCTATTCCATTTAATGTGTATGTTGCATCCTCACAGATCGTTGCATCTATTCCGGCATCCGTATGTGGAAGTGGTTGTATGAACAAAGTCATATTATCTGTAGTGGCAATAGTACATGGGTTAATATAGTTTGCTTTTAATGTTAGAACTACTGAATCAACTGTAATATCAATTGGTCCAGGTGTATATATTGCTGTTAAGAGAGTGGCATCATTAAACACACCATCCCCAGATGTTGTCCAAAAAAACCAGCTTTGGTTAGATCCTATTCCTGATAGTGTATAGGAAGTTGAATCTTCACAAATAGTAGCATCTGCACCGGCATTTGCAACTGGTATGGACTGAATAATCATGGTCATTGTATCAGTATCTGCTATTGTACATGGCCCTGTAGCATAAGCTGTCAGGATTAAATCAACTAACCCAACAGACCTGTCATAGGCTCCGGGTGTATATATTGCACCCAAAAGAGTAGCATCATTAAAGCCTCCATCACCAGTAGTTGCCCATAATACTGAGGTATAGTTTGAGGCAGTTCCCTGAAGTGTATAGTCTGCATCCTCACAAATCGTTGCATCTATTCCGGCATCAACAAGTGGTAGCATTTGTATGAACAGTGTCATATCGTCTGTTGCAGTAGCTGTACATGGGCCAGTGGCAATCGATGGTAGTGTTAGAACTACCGAACCATTTGCTATATCAAGTGGTCCTGGTGTATAAATTGCACCTAATAGAGTGGCATCATTGAAACCACCATCGCCTACACTTGTCCATAATACTGAGCTTTGATTTGTTGCTAATCCTGATAGTGTGTAGGAAATAGCATCCTCACAAATCGTTGCATCTAATCCGGCATCTGCAAGTGGAAGCATTTGTATGGTCAAAGTCATATCATCAGTTATTGTATCACAAGGATCATCACCTATTACATGCAATGTAACAATAAGAGAACCTGCAGCAATATCAAGTGGCCCAGGTGTATAGGTTGCAATCAGGAAGGTGGCGTCGTTAAATGTACCATCCCCTGTTGTTGTCCATAAAGTTGATATCTTATTATCTGCACTTCCTGTGAGAGTATAAGTTGAATCTTCACAGATAGTTGCATCGATACCGGCGTTTGCAATTGGTAGCAATTGTATGAATAAGGTCATTGTATCTGTTACATTTGTACTACATGGATTTGTTGCAATAGATGTTAGTGTCAGCACAACTGAACCATTAGCAATATCAAGTGGTCCTGGTGAATAAATTGCAGCTAATAGAGTGGCATCATTAAAAACACCATTACCTGATGTTGACCATAAAACTGAACTCTGATTTGCTGCTGTTCCCTGTAAAGTGCATGTTGCATCTTCGCAAATAGTTGCATCTGTGCCTGCATTTGCTTGTGGAAGCAATTGAATGAACAAGGTTATAGTATCTGTTAAAGTAGTACAAGGATAATTGCCTGTAACAGTCAGAGTCAGAACTACTGTCCCAATAGCAATATCAGCAGTTCCCGGTGTATAGGTGGCTCCCAGCAGTAAAGCATCATCAAATGCACCATCTCCGGCTGTAGACCATGTAATTGTTGCATAATTTGTAGCCAAACCTGAAAGTGTAAAAGTTGCACCCTCACAAACGGTTGTATCTGATCCTGCATCTATTGTCGGATAAGGTATAACAATAACTAATACGCTATCTTTGACTGTGTTAAATCCATCATAAACAGTTAAATTGTACCAGGTATTTACAAAAGGTGCATCCGTTGGGTTTTGCTGTGCACTGGTAAATACACCAGGATTGGAAGTCCATAAATATGTATAGGTCCCACTTCCTCCAACTACATTTGAGAACAAATTGGTAACATCACCTTCACATAAAGTGTCTTTTATTGCCTGTACGTTGATTGACAACGGATTGCCTTCAACAAATACTCTAACTGTATCAGTATTAACACATCCGGTTAACACATCTGTAGCTATCAGAACATATTGTGTGGTAGCAATCAGGTTAACTGTCGTCGGATCTTCTATAGTTGCATCATTCAGTAAAGTAGCAGGGGACCAGCTGTAGGTATATGTTCCTGAGCCGCTAATTGTTCCGTTGAGTGTTGTCCATGTATCATAAGGTATAGTTTGGTCCGGACCTGCATCAACTATTGGTAATGGATTTATAAGAACATCATAATTTTGTGTTGTAAAGAAACAGCCAGTTGAGCCAACTGTTTCTGTAACAATCACTGTTCCAAATCCTGAAGGACCCCAAGTCACTGTTATCTGGTTGGTTCCCTGGCCTAAAGTTATAGAACCTACTGTTACAACCCAGTTATAAGTATTTCCTGGAACATCAGGAGTTGAATATATCACACCTGCTTCAAACTCGCATACTTCGATTGGGCCTGAAATAGCAGGCGTGGGTTCAGGATTAATTGTAAGTATCAATGAATTTGTTGAATTTCCACAAGGCGATAACCCAAAGGCTGTTAAGTATAATGTAACAGAGCCTGCCAGTATATCATTTGGACCGGGCATATAAACAGGATCAACAATAGTGATATCAGAAAAGTTACCATCGCCTCCGGTCCACTGTAGTGAAGAATAATTATTAGCTATTCCACTTAACGGAAAAGTTTCATATTCACATATTGCATCATCAAGACCAGCATCAGTATCAGGAAGAGGAATTATAGTTAAGGTCATAATAGATTTAACCGTTCCTGTACAAGGACTTATTGCAGTAACAGTTAAGGTAAGCACCACTGAACCTGCAATAATATCATTTGATCCTAAAGTATAAATTGCCCCAAGAAGGGTTGGGTCGCTAAAAGTTCCATTACCAGCGCTTATCCATAGGACTGAGCTTTGGTTTGCGGCAGTTCCTTGTAAAGTGTATGTTGCATCCTCACAGATGGTGGCATCCATACCAGCACCAGCCAATGGCGTCTTTTGTATTATCAAGGTCATGTTATCCATTGATCCATTTGTACAAGGGCTTGTTACATTCGCTGTTAGAAAAAGTACTACTGAACCATTTGCTATATCAAGTGGTCCTGGTGTATAAATTGCTGCCAATAGTGTGGCATCATTAAAAGCACCATCACCCACAGTTGTCCACAAAACTGAGCTCTGATTTGCTGCTGTGCCCTGTAATGTGTATTTTTCATCTTCACAAATTGTGGCATCCAGACCTGCTTCGGCAAATGGCAGTAATTGTATGTACAATGTCATAGCAGATGTAACCTTTCCGGTACATGGGCCAGTGGCATTAGCAGTTAGGGTAAAGTCAACTGAACCAGTTACAATATCCATTGGTCCGGGTGTATAAACTGCTCCCAGTAATGTTGCATTATTAAATCCACCATCACCTACAGTTGTCCATAAAACTGAGCTTTGGTTTGCAGCTGTCCCCATAAAGGTATAGTTAGCATCCTCACAAATAGTTGCATCTAAGCCTGCATCGACAGATGGAAAAGGCTGTATTTTAATGGCAATTGTGTCGACAGTAACAGTGACACAGGGCAGTATTGCATTTGCCAGGAGTACCAATGATACTGAACCATTTGCTATGTCAAGGGGTCCGGGTGTATAAACAGCTCCAAGTAATGTTGCATTATTAAAACCACCATCACCAAGGCTTGTCCATAATGTTGAGCTTTGATTTGCTACTGTACCCTGTAAAATGTATGTAGCATCCTCACAAATGGTGGCATCTGTACCTGCATCTGCAAGAGGTAACAACTGTATGAACAATGTCATGGTGGAGGCAGCAGAAGTATTACATGGTACTGTTGCAATCGACGTTAGTGACAAAATGACGGAACCAGCTGCTATATCTAGAGGACCTGGTGTATATGTTGCAGCTATAAGAGTAGCATCATTAAAGTCACCATCACCAACACTTGTCCATAAAACTGAACTTTGATTTACTGCAGTACCCTGTAATGTGTATAATGCATCTTCACAGATTGTGGCATCAACACCAGCATCTACAAGTGGTAGCAATTGTATGATAAGTGTCATATCATCATTTGCTGCCGCTTTACATGGGCCTGTGGCAATGGATGTTAGTGTCAGAACTACTGAACCACTTGAAATATCATTTGGGCCAGGAGTATAAATTGCTGCTAAAAGAGTGGCATCATTAAAACTACCATCGCCAACGCTTGTCCATAATGCAGAGCTTTGATTGGAAGCTGTTCCTTGTAAAGTATATTTGTCATCCTCACAAATAGTTGCATCTGTGCCTGCATTTGCAAGTGGAAGCAGTTGTATAAACAATGTTATAGTATCTGTTATAGTATTACATGGAACAATGCCAATAGCTGTTAGTGTTAGAACTACCGAACCACTTGAAATATCATTTGGGCCAGGAGTATAAATTGCGGCTAAAAGAGTGGCATCATCAAAGTTTCCATCACCCAAAGTTGTCCATAAAACGGAGCTTTGATTTGTTGCTACACCATTCATGGTGCAGCTTGCATCCTCACAAATAGTTGCATCTGTTCCAGCAGCTGCAAGAGGAAGTGGCTGGATAGTAAGAGTCATAGTATCTGTAATAGTATTACATGGAATAATGCCAATGCCTGTTAGTGTCAGAACTACTGAACCATTGGCAATATCAAGTGGTCCCGGAGTATATATTGCCGTTAAGAGAGTGGCATAATTAAAACTACCATCTCCGGCTGTTGACCATAATATTGTTGAACAGTTAGAAGTATCAGCACCAGAAAGAGTATAGCTTCCATCTTCACAAATAGTATCATCCAGACCTGTATTTGCAGAAGGTAGTGGCTGGATATATACAATCACTTTGTCACTGTCAGTACATGTATTAGCGTTTGTCACTGTCACCGTATAAGTTGTTTTTACTGTCGGACAAACATTTATTATGGCTTCTGTTTTGCCTGTATTCCATAAAAATGTTCCACCACCACTAGCAGTAAGATCTATACAGTCATTTTGACAAATAGTATCATCTATTCCTGCATAAGATGTTGGTATTGGCATAATGCTTACAATCACTGTGTCAGAATCTGTGCAACCCGTAATAATGTCAGTGACTGTTAATGTATAAGTGGTTGTTAATGATGGACTAACTGATATTGATGAATCATTAGTAATAGTGCCTGATGGGTGCCATAAATATGAGAAATCATTGGATCCTCCACTAGCTTTTCCTGCAAGTTCGATTGAGTCTCCTTCACATATACTTGTATCAACACCTGCGTCAGCAGTTAGTGAAGGATATATTTTAAAATATATGCTATCAGTACCCATACCACATTCATTATATGCCTTAACAATAACAGTGTCATGGCTGGGACTGGGATAATTTATTTGTCCTGGATTTTGATTTGTGATTGTGCAAGTGATAGTGCTGGGGATTCCATTGGGAAAAAACCATACGCATGAATCTATTGGCGATAAGCAATCATTTATAGTTGCTGTTGGATAAATGCTGTTAGAGCATGTATCTGAAATTGGGTCAATATTTATATAGGGTTTTGCTTTTGCAATTATTGTATCGCTAATAGTGTCATGAGACCCACAACTCTCACTTTCTAATATCAATTTTATTATGTATTGACCTGAAGCAGTAAAATTAAATGAATTATTTGTTGTATGAGAGTCAAATCCTACCTGACAACTGGGAGAACAACCCAAAGGTGTCCATTCTACAGACCAAATATATAAAGCTTGTGCAGTGTCACATGGAGAGCTAAAAATTGACTCATTGGTTGCATTAACAGAAAAAGGAACGCATCCTTCTAAAGTATCTAAGGTGAATTTTGCTATAGGAAGGGGGTTGATACAAACTGAATCTATATAGGTTGATGTATCACAATAATTATCAGGATTAACATTTTTTACTTTCAGCGTAATTATATATTTCCCTGGTTGTGTATATTGATGAACTGGATATTGTAAATTCGAATAATTGTTATCTCCAAAATCCCAATAATATAATATATTAGAATCACAATTTTGATTAAGCCCGTTTATTGTATTATCAATGAAATGAATATCTGTATTTATACATTCGGGGGTTTTATCAATGAAGAAATCAGCAATTGGTTCTTTATAAACTCTTATATTTCCAAATGCCGCACCGGTTGTATCACATCCATTCATAGCTTTTATTGAGAAAATAAAGGCTCCCGAAGGAAAAAGTGGTGGTATTCCCGGCGAAAAACAAGATGTAGAATCATAACAATGTATAATTGCATCTGGAGGAGGGTCATTTAGAGTAATATGTTCAAGAGTATCTAGAGCACCATCTCCAAAATCAATAGCATATCTCGTAGATACATGATTAGTATCATAGCCTGAAATAGGAATATCCAAACAATATAAAGCGCAGTCTATTGTATTACCCGGGCTTGAGGCTGATACAGCTGGATTTGTAATATTATAAACAGTGTATTTTGTAGTATCAATACAAGCGGTATTATTAGTGACTATATATATGAGATCATAAATATCCACACCTGGGTAAGTGTGAGTTATTCCACCAGGTCGGAAATCAATAGAATCAAAGTTTGGACTACTATCATCCCAAATTATTTTATAATGACTATTTGATAGTGGTAATGATTTATCTTCAACGAAAAGATCGTTACTAGTCGTTGTGCATATTCTAAAACCAAGTGCATTATATAAAATTGCATCAGGCCGTTTTAATATCGTTATAGCCTGATTGTTGGTATCTTTACATTGATAATTATTAGTAACTATAAGTGTGATATTATAAACTGCAATTCCGTCTCCTATAGTATCGTATAAGTGATCTGGGTTTGTATCATTAGATGTATTATTAGGTGCTGATAAAGGATCTCCCAAATCCCATTCATAAGTTAAACCATTACCTGTAGAATTATCTGTGAACTGTATTGTGGCCGGCGCGCAGACATTATCAGGTGAAAAACTAAAGTTAGCAATAGGAAGAGGGTTTATGGTAAGTGTCATATTATCACTGGCACTATCGCTAGCACAAAGTCCTTTGCCATAAGCTGTTAATGTCAGAATAACAAATCCTGCAACCATATCGTTTTGGCTTGTTATATAAATCGGATCGGGAATAGTGGGATTAGTAAAATTACCAGTTCCTGATGTAGTCCATAATACTGATTTTTGGTGACTTGCAGTTCCATCTAATTGTAAATTTTCGTATTTGCAAATTGCAGTATCGTTACCTGCATTTACTGTTGGTTGTGGTAATACTATAACCTCATCACTATCGGTACATCCATGTGTATTGCAAACGGTTACAGTGTATGTAGTTTCTATGGTTGGGCAAACATTTATTGTAGTATCTGTACTTCCGGTATTCCATAAGTAAGTTCCTCCGCCACTGGCAGTAATATCTGTACAAGTATTTTGACAGATCTTTTGGTCTGATCCTGCATCAGCTGCTGGTGATGGATTTACAGTTACGGTCACATCGTCAGTTCCAGTTGCTGATTGGTTATTTGTAACTGTAACAGAATATGTTGTTGTTACTGTTGGGTATACCCAGAAATATGCAGAAGTTGATGAAAATCCAGGAGGATCTGATTCCCAGGAGTATGATTTTGATCCAGACCATGAAGTGGATACTGTAATAAATGATGAGTCGGGATTGCAATAGTTGTCGGGAAATGCATTTGCACTAACTTGTGCTCTTATTTCAATTGTGAATAGAATTGTAAAAATAGCAATTACAGAGATAGTGATTTTTTTCTTCATTATCATATGATGTTTAAAGAAAAATAAAAATTATCTTTCGATAATTTGTTTTACAATAATACAAATTTTTTATTAAATGGTCAAGAAGTTGGTTTGATCGCAGGTTCACAAGCTTATTTGTAGTAGATACATTGCTTGCAACGATTCTATTATCCAGCAACAATAGATTTCAGAAAGTGAACTTTCGAACCCGTTAACTCCGTATCACTATAAAATCCCCATCTTCTTCCAACTTAATAATTGTAGATGGCTTGATCTGATGAACGTAATTTTTGTGAAGCTCAACGATATGATCGACATTCTCTTTTATTTCAGGAGATATGTCGTAGAAAGTTAGTGGGATAGGCTCGTCGCTTAGATTTGCTGAGGTTGAGACGATGGGTTTATTGAAAAGGCTTATGAGCTTCTTACAAAAATCATTTTTAACTATCCGTATTGCTATAGTTTTATCACTAGCAACTACATTCTTAGCCAGGTTTTTTGCATTAGGGTAAATGATGGTCAGGGGAGTAGTGATGTTATTTAAAAGATCCCAGGCTGTGTCTGGAACTTTTTTTACATAATTTGTGAGCTTTTCTTCCTGATCAAGTAAAATTATCAGGCTTTTGGCAAATTTCCTCTGTTTGATCTTATAAACCTTCTGTACAGCCTTGTTATTTGTTGCATCGCATCCAATACCCCATATTGTATCAGTAGGGTAAAGTATTGTTCCTCCTGCCTTTAATATTTCAACAGTTTTATTAATCTCTTCTTTCATTTTTTAGTGTCGAGTATCGAGTATTTAGTATCAAGTATTAAGTTAGAATATTATTTAATTTTCAAATTAACTCATTTTCAAATTTTCAAATTATCTTTATTCTATCCAACAATTGCTCCGTTTTTATACTTGTTGCACACTTAAAATGTTTCTCAGGGCAGGTCTTTAATCCATGCAATCCACATGGCCTGCAATCAAGCTGTTCTTTTGTCTCGATTATCACTGAATTATCCGAAAGCGGTCCGAAACCAAATTTAGAAACAGTTGAACAAAATATTGATGTAAGTGGTGCATTCATCGCAGATGCAAGGTGTTGTGGCGCTGAATCATTAACGAAATTCATGCTTGCCTCTTTCATAAGAGCTGCGGTTTGAAGCAGACTTAATTTGCCGGCAAGGTTTTGTGCTTTTTGGTGAGAAGCATTTTTAATGATCTCTGAACATAATTCGTCATCGGCACCTGATCCGAGTAAATAGATATTTGTATCAACATCCACATTTTTGATAAAATCCACCCATTTATCGGCAGGATATTGTTTTGTATGCCAAAGCGATGCCGGAGCTATACAAATGTATCTCCCGTTTTTGTATGATGATGTTTTTGAGAAGTCATCAGCAGAAGGATACAGCTTAAGCGGAAAAGGCTTGTCATCAGTGATATTTTGTATTAATAAGAGATTCCTTTCTGCCTCATGCTGACCTTCTTTTCCTATCTCATGTTTAACAATATCACTGAATAAAAAAGAAAAGGGGTTTTTATCAAAACCAATAGTTTTTTTTGAACCTGAAAGAACACTAATTAAACCTGATGATGCAAAGCGCTGTACATTAGCGAGATAATCATATTTTTGTTTTCTTATCAGGAGAATTATTTTCCAAAAATTCCTGTATTTGTGATTTGACTTATCCCAGACTATCACCTTATTCAGTTTGGGATGATCTTTAAACAGACTTTCATTACCTTTCTTTAATAAAAAGTCAATATCTGTATCTGGAAAGCTATGATGTAACTTCTCTATTAATGGAGTTGTTAGTATTACATCACCAATAGATGCGGTTTGTATGATCAGGAATTTTTTCAATTAGAATTAAATGTTGAGATAATAATGTATTTCATTTTAAAATCGAACACGGATTACACGGATGCAACGGAGTTTCACGAATTTATCCGTGTAAATCAGTCTTGTCAGTGTTATCAGTGTTCTATTTCTTTTATTTCCTATACTTGTAACCCAAATTCCCTTAAAGCATCATTCAGCGAAGTCTTCATGTCTGTGGATGCTTTCCTTTTACCAATGATCAAAGCACATGGCACCTGATAATTTCCTGCTGGGAAAGATTTTTCATGGGTTCCCGGAATAACAACCGAGCGTGAAGGCACGTATCCTCTGAATTTCTTAGGTTCTGATCCCGTAACATCAATGATCTTAGTTGATTGAGTTATAACAACATTTGCTCCAAGGACTGCTTCCTCTTCTATTTTAACTCCTTCAACCAAAATACACCTGGAACCAATAAAGCAATTATCTTCAACAATGACAGGTGAGGCCTGTACCGGTTCAAGAACACCACCAATTCCAACCCCTCCACTAAGATGAACATTTTCTCCTATCTGTGCACATGAGCCAACTGTTGCCCATGTATCAACCATAGTTCCACTGCCAACATAAGCACCGATATTAATATATGAGGGCATCATAATTACACCCTTTGAAATATATGAACCATAACGTGCAATAGCATGAGGTACGACCCTGACACCAAGTTCTTTATAGTTCCTCTTTAATGGGATCTTATCATGAAATTCAAATATTCCTGTTTCCTGAACTTCCATTTTCTGTATCGGAAAATAAAGTATCACCGCTTTCTTGATCCATGCATTTACCTGCCACAGTATTTTGTCCGGATTTTCCTTACTAGCAACTGGCTCAGCAACCCTTAATTCTCCAATATCCAGTAAATGAATCACTTCCCTGATAGCTTGTTTGGTTCCTTCCTCCTGTAACAAATTTCTATCTACCCAGGCTGATTCTATCGTGTATTTAAGTTCAATATCCATATTTATTAATAACTTTAGGCACTCTTGGCACTTGTTAAGACTTCAAAATTAGATAAATTATTGAAAGTATTCTAAATCTTATTAATTTTGTAGCGGAATTCAATTAGATTTAATTAATCAAATGGGAAGAATTTTAGCTATAGATTACGGAAGAAAACGTGTTGGTATTGCGGTTACGGATGAGTTGAAGATGATCGCCAATGCACTAACAACTATACATGCGGATGAAGTAATTGGTTTTCTTAAAAAATACTCATCAGAAGAAAATCTTGAATGTATAGTTGTTGGAGAGCCGAAGAATATGAAATATGAAGCTTCTGAAGCTGAGAAGTATATTATTCCATTTTTAAAAAAGCTAAAGAAAGAATTGCCTGATATAAATATCGTCAGGATGGATGAGAGGTTTACTTCAAAAATTGCTTTACAGACAGTGATAGAGGCAGGCTTGAAGAAAAAAGACAGACGAAATAAGGCCTTGTTGGACAGCATAAGTGCTACTTTGATATTGCAGTCCTACTTGAAAATGGTTGAGTAGTTAAGTGGTTAATTAGTAAAAAAATAAATCTAAGTATTTTAAGTACTTAATGGATAAATAAATTAAACGTAGAAAAATGATATTACCAATAGCGGTCCACGGTAATTCGGTATTAAAGAGAAAAGCTCAGGAAATTGATAGGGATTATCCTGATTTAGACAAACTTATCAGCAATATGTTCGAAACCATGCAATCTGCATCAGGTGTTGGTCTTGCTGCTCCTCAGATAAATTTATCTATAAGACTTTTTGTTGTTGATGCTAGTCCGTTTGGAGATGAATATGAAAAGGCCAAAGATTTTAAACAGGCTTTTATTAATCCAAAAATTACCAGAAGAAATGGACCAAAGAAGAGGTTTGACGAAGGTTGCCTGAGTTTCCCCGGAATCAGGGAGATTGTTGTGCGTGAATCTGATATCAGGATAGAATATTATGATGGGAATTTTGATTTTCATGATGAAGAATATGATGATGTGATTGCCCGTATTATTCAACATGAGTATGATCACCTTGAAGGAATAACTTTTATCGACAGAATAAGTAGTTTAAGAAAAACTCTCCTAAAAAGGAAGTTGTCGGATATCTCAAAGGGAAATGTGAAATTGGATTATAAAATGATCTTCCCTTCACAACGAAAAAAGAAGAATTAGTGATTAGTGATTAGTGATTAGTGATTAGTGATTAGTTGCATAGATAGAGTATTTAATCTAAAAATTTAATAGTAAATATTATGAAGAAATTAAATTTATTGACACTTTTTTTTATTGTATTAGTAGTTATTTCATGTATATCCCCACGAGAGAAATTGGGAAACAAGATCATTGATCTCGAGACCGCTGTTTATTCCGATACCACCGGTATAATAGATAAATCAAAGGTAGCTGAGCTGATTAGTTTATATGTTGATTTTGCAGATAAATATCCTGGTGATGTTAAAACACCTGGCTATCTTTATAGTGCTGCGAATGTTTCTATGAACCTTATGGACTCGCAAAAGGCAATCAATTTGTTCGATAGGTTAATGACTGAATATCCCGATTATGAAAAAGCATCTGAATGTTTATTTATGAAAGGTTTTATTTATGATAATAACCTTCAGGATTATGAAATGGCAAAGAAGATTTATCTGGAGTTTCTTGAAAAATATCCAGATGATGAGTTTGCTGATGATGCACAGGCATCTATTGATAATCTCGGAAAATCACTAGAAGAAATTATTCAGGAATTTGAAATGAAGAACCTTGCAGAGGAGCAGGATACTCTGGCAGTTTCTGACCCTATCTGATCAGCCTTCCATCTCTTTTTCGATAAAGTCTTTAAGCTTTACAGGCATAATATTAGTAGTAATCTTTCCTTCTATGCTGCAGGAAATTTCACCTGTTTGCTCTGATACAATTATTGCTATTGCGTCAGACTGCGCTGTTATTCCTGCTGCTGCACGATGTCTTAAACCAAGATCAGTTGGCAAATTTGTGTTTTTTGAAACAGGAAGTATACATCTTGCTGCTCGAACACGGTCGTTTATAATGATGACAGCACCATCATGCAAAGGGCTATTCTTAAAAAATATATTTTCAAGTAAGTGCTCTGATATTTGTGCATCCAGAATTTCTCCTGTTTCAATAGTTTGCCTGAGTTCATTTATACGCCCGATAACTATCAATGCCCCGGTTTTAGAAGCCGACATTTTCTGACAGGCTTTAACAATATGATCAATATGCTGACTAAATTCACTAGAAACATCTACTTTCCAAAACAGGAATCTGTTTTTCTTCTTTCTTGCAAAAGTTGAAGTTCCCAGTAAAAGAAGAAATTTTCTTATTTCGGGCTGAAACACAACAATCAGGGCAATAACTCCAACACTGATAAATTGCCCAAGTATCTCACTTAAGAGTTCCATTTCCAGAACCTTAACAAGTTTCCAAATGAGGTAAATAGCAATAATCCCGAAAAATATGTTGATTGCAACAGTTCCTTTTAAAAAGTTGTACAGGACATATAGCAGTAAGGCAACTAAGATGATATCGACGATATCGAGAAATCTAATACCTAACAGGCCGATTTCGAGAAGAATTCCTAACATTGATTGATTTTTTTGTCAAAAGTAAGAAATTTGTTAATTAGTTGAGTCGTTGACTTGTAAATTAGTGGTTGAATCATGCTAATCCTTAGCCTCTTTTAAAGTAAAGACCAATTTAATCACCTCTACCGCTTCCCTAACATCATGTACCCTCAGGATATCAGCACCCTGCATCAAAGCAACAGTATTTAAAACGGTTGTTCCACTGAGGGCATTTTTTGGCTTGGTTTTCAGGATTTTATTAATCATAGATTTCCTTGAGAGACCTACCATAAGTGGTACTTCAAAACACTTGAATTCTTTGAGCCCTGCCATAAGCTCAAAATTATGCTCCAGGCTTTTTCCAAAACCAAAGCCCGGATCTATTATTATATCACTTACTCCAAGAAGTCGTAATTGTTTTATATTTTCAGCAAATATCCTGATCACTTCTTTAATAACATCATTGTATTTTGGTGTATCCTGCATATTTTCAGGGTTACCTTGCATATGCATCATAATATAGGGTACCTGGAGCTTTGCAATGGTTTTAAACATCTTCTTATCCATACCTCCGGCGGAGATGTCGTTAATGATACTTGCTCCGTTTCGCACTGCTTCCTCAGCAACCCTTGCTCTGAATGTATCCACTGAAAGGATAATTCCGGGAAAACTCTCTGACAAGCTTTCTAACACCGGTATTAATCTCCTGATTTCTTCCTTTTCGGACAGCATATCTGCTCCCGGGCGTGTTGAAACAGCTCCGACATCAATGATCTTTGCACCCTCATTTAGCATTTGGGTAGTTTTGTCTATCCAGGATTTTTTATTTATATATTTACCACCATCAAAAAATGAATCTGGTGTGATATTGAGAATTCCCATAACAAGCGGTTTGCCTAATTCAAGGATATTTCCCCGACAATTTATTGTTTTTTGTTTCCTGAATAAGATATCTTCATGCATACGTCAAAAATATGAATAATTCTCATACCGGAAAAATGCGAAAATGCATTAATGCGAAGATACGTGAATGGAATAGTGGAATGTTGGAATAATGAGAGATCTTTATATCTTTTACTAATTCTCTGATAATATTAATCAGTTGTTGATAAGAATGGGGAATATCGATTTGAAAATATTACTTTTGTAGAAGTTTAAAAATAAAAATCTAGAGAAATGGAAATTACAAACTATAAAAAAGAGCCTGTTAAAGAGAATCCTCATAAGATTGATGCCCAAGCCGCTAAGTAAAACCAAGGTGCTATAATCTTATCTCTTGCTATATTTATTGTTTCTACTAATTCCTAATTGACCTAATTGCACTAATGACTAATTAGTTTACAATTAGCAAATTCCAATTTCAAATTATATTTCATACCTGATGGCACTCAATGGTATTAAGCGGGTTTATTTTTTACCAATGTATGGCCCCTAACAGGACATTAAGGTACCAAAGGTTAAAACCTTACACAAGATTTGTTCATTTATGTATTGGTCATTATATAGAGCAATTAGATCAATTATAATTTTAAACCGCAACCCACAATCCTTTTCCACCTCCACTTTGTACCTTTATATCATTATATCTTTGAATCTTTAATTTTTTTGTGGAAAACTCTTTATGCTAAATAATAAAAATCTCTCTTTATTAGTTAATTTCGTGACTTAATTTTATATCCAGTTTCTAATTTCTGGAAATGAATTAACTTTGAAAATATTAACATATGAATAACACTTCCCAGCAATATGACTTAGTTATTTCGAAATGCTTTAATGTATTCAGGAGCAAGATGAAGGATTATGGAAGTGCTTGGCGAATATTGCGCACAAAGTCACTGACGGATCAGATCTATATCAAAGCTAACAGGATAAGAAGCATTGATGAGAAGGATGAGAAAAGGGTTGATGAAGGAATCTATGGCGAATTTATTGGTATTATTAATTACTCACTTATGGCTCTGATACAATTGGAGTTGGAGATTTCTGAAGATCTGAGTCTGTCAGAAAAAGATGCCCTCGAATTGTATAAAAATTATATTCAAGAGGCAAAATCACTTATGGAAAATAAAAACCATGACTATGGTGAAGCCTGGAGGAATATGAGGATAAGCTCATTAACAGATATTATTTTGATGAAGCTCCTGAGGGTTAAACAAATTGAGGATAATGAAGGCCAGACTTTTGTATCTGAAGGCCTTGATGCAAATTATTATGACATTATCAATTATGCGGTATTTGCACTTATTAAACTTGATAATGAAAAGTAGGCAATAGCCAGTCTACAGTAGCCAGTCAGGAAAAAAATCATTACCAACTGCCTGCTGCTGAATGGCGACTAATCTTAATAGATAACCAAAACATTATCAATTATGGAAAAAACACGCAAGCTATACCCAATCTTCGGTTGGTTGATGCTAATTTTAGCACTTGTTTCGGGGTTTTTAATAAAATATTACGAAGACTACAGTGTCTTCTTTCTTATTCTTTTAATGGCTGAGATAATTATTGCTATAATATTCAGGAAAAGAATATTTGATAAGTATGTGATCAGTGTTAGCAGAATTCTGCTTGGTTTGCTGTTCATTTATTCCGGCTTTGTAAAAGCCGTGGATCCAATTGGAACTAACTATAAGATCATTGATTATTTTATAGCCTATGGAACAGAATGGGCAAACCCGCTGGCACTCTATCTGTCTGTCTTTTTGAATGCTTTTGAATTTATTGTTGGTGGTTTTCTTCTTTTGCTAAGTGTGAAAATCAGAACTGTTTCGTGGCTGGTGTTGCTGATGATGATATTTTTTACTCTTACCACAGTGTTTGATGCAGTTTACAATCCTGTGCCTGATTGCGGTTGTTTTGGTGAAGCTCTTATACTTACTAACTGGCAAACTTTTTATAAAAACCTTGTTATTAATGTTTTTGTAATAATAGTGTTTTTTAACCGCAGCAGCCTAAAAAAAGCCTTTACCTCACGAGGCGAATGGGCAATTATTGGAATAGCTGTTGTTATGGTAGTTTACTTCCAGGTATATAATTACAGGCACTTACCTCTTGTTGATTTCAGGGCGTGGAAGGTTGGAAACAAAATGTTAAATGATGATCCCAGACCAATGAAATATTATCTTACTTATATGAATAAAGAAACGGGGGAACAGAAAGAGTTTCTTTCACCTGACTATCCATATGACGATTCTGTCTGGCTATCAAAATGGATTTTTGTTAATCAACGTATTGAAGATCCCAATCCAAAGTTACATGATCTTTCAATCCTTGATGCCGATGGCTCTGATGTAACATCTCAATTTATTGAAAATCCGGACTTCCAATTCCTGTTAATAGCATATGATCTGACGAAAGTCAAGAAAAGGCTCATTCCGGAGATCAATGAGTTTTATAAGCAATGTGATAATATTGGAATATCATTTATTGTTCTCACCAGCAGTACACCTGAAGAGATCGAACAATTTAAGGAAAGAGTGCATCCTGCTGACTTTGAATATTATTTTGCTGATGATATTGCCCTGGAATCGCTTGTCAGAGCTAACCCTGGACTTGTTCTACTGAAAGGTGCAGTTGTAAAGGGGAAATGGCATCATAACGATTTTCCTGATTTTCAGGAATGTTTGGATCGGTTTAATGCTAATTAATAAAATCAAGCATTTAACAATATTATTACCTTATGTTAAGATTTTTCCTGAAAAGGATTTTTTATGGGATACTTGTATTGTTAGGAGTAATCACCGTTGTTTTTCTCCTTTTCAATGTTCTTCCGGGTGATCCTGCGAGGATGATGCTCGGTCAGAGAGCTGATATGGCTTCAGTTGAAGCAATAAATAAAGACCTTGGCAGAGATAAACCTCTTAGTACTCAGTATTTTAATTTCCTAAACGATGTCTCCCCATTATCAATACATAATTCTTCAGATAAGGATAGTTACTGGTACCTTAAAAAAAATAAATATGGAAATGCCATTAAACTTTTTTCTCTTGGAAGTGATAAAGTATTGGTTTTGAAAAAACCATATTTACGAAGATCTTATCAAAGCAAAAGGGAAGTATCTGAAATACTCGCCGAAGCTTTTCCAAAGACTATGTTGTTGGCTCTTGTGTCGATTAGCTTTGCTGTTGTAGTTGGAATTTTTATAGGTGTGATATGTGCATTAAAGAAAAATAGTTTTTTCGACAGGATAGCTTTAGTGTTTTCTGTTCTAGGTATGTCATTACCCTCATTTTTTGCAGCAATTCTAAATGCCTGGATATTTGCTTTTGTCCTTGCCGAATATACAGGATTAAATATGGTTGGAAGTTTATATTCAATTAGTGATTTTGGAGACGGTGAATATCTGGACATGAAGAACCTTATACTTCCTGCACTGACACTCGGAATTCGCCCACTTGCAATTGTGGTTGAGCTTACAAAGAATTCCATGCTTGACGTATTGTCGCAGGATTACATCCGTACAGCAAGGGCAAAAGGTTTGGGCCATAGAAGAATAATAATGAAACATGCATTAAAAAATGCGTTGAATCCTGTTATAACAGCAATTTCCGGTTGGTTTGCCTCACTTATGGCGGGTGCAGTGTTTGTTGAATATGTCTTCGACTGGAAAGGTATTGGTGTTGTGATTGTTGATGCTCTAGAAAAGTATGATTTCCCGGTAATCATGGGAGCAGTATTATTTATTTCGGTTATCCTTGTTTTTATTAATATTTTTGTAGATATTATTTATGGTATGCTTGATCCAAGAGTTAGGCTTGCCTGACCAAGTTAAGTGAGTTAATTAGTTGAGTAGTTAATTATGGGAATAATGTGAGTATATAAATGGTTCATTCCTGATTAACCAATTAACTATTTGGCGAATTAACTTATAAGCCAATAATGATATAATTTAGAAAAACCATTATAAAGCATTAATACAAATAAAATGAGAAAGAAAATAATCGCTGGAAACTGGAAGATGAATATGTCCTTTGATGAGGCAGAAGATTTGTTGTTCAACATAGTTGATAAACTTGACCCAAATCTACCCAAAAACATTGAAGTTGTTGTTTGTCCGCCTGCTATTTTTATGGAGCTTGCCACTGATGTAGCGGATGAAAGTTTAATAAAAATCGGAGGGCAAAATATCAGCAATCATGAGTCAGGAGCTTATACTGGTGAAATATCAGCATCTATGCTAGGCTCTCTGGAGGTTGATTATTGCATAATCGGACACTCAGAGAGAAGAAAATATTTTAAAGAAAGTAATCAGCTTATTGGTGAAAAAGTTACAGTAGCATTAAAAAATGGTATTAAAGCTATTTTTTGTTGTGGAGAACTGCTTAATGAAAGAGAGGCTCAAAATCATTTTGCTATTGTTAAGTCTCAAATTGAGGAGGCTTTGTTTCATCTTGATGAAAAAAGCTTCAGGAATGTAGTGATAGCCTATGAACCTGTATGGGCAATTGGAACAGGTGTTAATGCTAGTACTCAGCAGGCACAGGAAATGCATGCTTATATCAGGAAACTTATCTCAGGAAAATATGGTGCTGAAATTGCTGACATAACCACCATTCTTTATGGAGGTAGCTGCAATTCACAAAACGCAAAAGAATTATTTGCTAATCCTGATGTAGATGGTGGATTAATTGGAGGCGCTTCGCTTGATGCTGAAGAGTTTTTAAAAATCATCAATAGTATTTGATCCAATGGACTACGAAGAGTTAAACTGCACAATTAAACCTTTTAGGAAAGAGCTAGCTGAGATACTGACAGCTCAGCTTTCAGATCTTGGATTTGAGAGTTTCGTTGATCATGATGAAGGTTTTAATGCATACATTCCTTCAGCAGATTTTGATGTTTCAGTATTGGGAAAGCTGATATGGCCGGTTTCAGATGAGACCGAAGTGAGTTTTGATCATAAATTAATTAAGCAGAAAAACTGGAATGCTGTGTGGGAGAGCAATTTTCAGCCAGTGGTAATTTCAGGTAAATGTATGGTGAGGGCTCCATTTCATGAGAAAGACCCATCAATTCTTTACGATCTGATCATTGAGCCGAAAATGTCGTTCGGAACAGCACACCATGAAACAACAGAGTTAATGATACAGATGTTGTTTGAAGAAAATATTTCAGGCAGGAAGCTCCTCGATATGGGTTGTGGGACAGGGGTTTTAGCTATCCTTGCACATAAACTCGGAGCAGGACCTGTTACTGCGATAGATAATGATGAGTGGGCATATGAAAATTCCCTTAGTAACATAATTAAGAATAATAGCAGTAATATTATCGTTCAACATGGTGATGCATCATCTTTACAAAATGAGAAATATGATGTGATTCTGGCAAATATCAACCGGAACATTCTGTTGAATGATATACCGGCTTATATTAAAGTGCTTAATAAAGGAGGCAGTTTGATAATGAGTGGGTTCTATGAGAAGGACTTGCCTGCAATAAAAGATAAAGCTGAGGGACTTCTACTCAAGCTTGATCACTTACTTGTGATGAATGAATGGGTTGTAGCAAGATTTTTGTATTAAGTTACTGAGAAATTATTCCGGACATAAATGTAAACTTATGAAGAAGTCTAAACTTCTGGTATCCTTAATTGCGATACTTCTTTTTTTGGTATCTGAATCATTTTCTCAGGCACCTAAAAAATTCTCCAAAAACCCTGATAAGTTTCTTGAGGGGATGACATTATTTTTTCAGAATGTCAATAAAAAGGATAAGAAGAAGTCAAAAGATTTTATGGAGTTCTTTGTTGAAGAATGGACTTCCGGGAAGTTTTCCGCATTGCAGCAGGAAAAAGTATACAGCACCTCAAATCTCATGTTGAAAAATAAAATGAGAGCCTTTCCTCATTTTCATGATTATCTCACTACAGTAATTAGTTTTATTAATTCCGGTCAATCTGAAGAAAATTTTAAAACCTGGCAGTCCAGTCTTGTAAAAACTCTTGTGCAGTCGAATAGCAGGCAATATCTTTCATATCTTAAGATCAGCAATGATCTATTCACATCAAATATATTGTATTCATCACGCACAACGACCTGGCAGTCGAGTAATAATAACTATCAATTTGAGTATGATACCATATCAAGGATAATATTTTCTTCGCTTGATCTGAAATGTTATGCAAACCGGGATAGTTCCAGCATATATAATACGAGCGGAATATACTATCCAACTTTGTATTTGTGGGTTGGGCAAGGAGGTAAGCTTGACTGGCAACGAGCAGGATTTAGTGAGAGTGATGTTTGGGCAGAACTTGACGATTATGAGATTGGAGTCAAGTTCTCCAGGTTTTCTGCCGACTCGGTTTTGTTTTATAATAAAAATTATTTTAGCGAAGCCTTATTGGGAAGATTAGAGGAAAAAGTACTTGCAGATGTAACTGTGGAGAAGGCCGCTTATCCTCGTTTTTATTCCTATTACAATCGCTTTAAAATAGAGAATATTTTCAATAATATTGATTATGAAGGTGGGTTTGGTATGCGTGGAGGCAGGTTGATGGGTGCTGGAAATTCTAAGGAAAGGGCAATCCTTACTTTTAAAAGGGATGGAAAAGAATTCATTACTATAGGATCAAATGCTTTTATTATCAGAAAAGACAGAATTTCTTCAAGCAGGGCTTCAGTTACAATATATTGGGAAAATGATTCAATTTATCATCCTGGCCTGCAAATGAAATATATTGACGAGAGTAAAGAGCTTTCGCTCATACGCATAGGTGAAGGAATTTCCAAGTCGCCATATTTTGATTCTTACCATGAAATTGACATGTTTTGTGAGGCATTGTATTGGAAAATGGATGAGCCAAAAATAGATATGGAGCTGATTAAGGGTGTTAGTCTGGGTAAAGCTACTTTTGAATCAAGCAATTATTTTTCTGCTTATAGATATTTTAAACTTCAGGGTATGGATGAATTTCATCCCCTCGACCTCTTATATACCTATTCCAATAAAATCAACTCAAAAGAGATTTATGTTGATGAACTGGCAGTATATATGCATAAGCCTTTAGAACAGGTTACTGCTATGGTTTTGAATTTAGCTAATAAAGGTTTTTTGATTTATGATATTGATAATAATAAAATTACTATAAAGGATCGCCTGTTTGATTATCTTAATGCAAGGAGGGGCAAGACTGATTATGATGTAATACAGTTTAATTCACAAATAACCGCATTAAGTAATGCAACTTTAAGCTTGTTGAATTTCGACCTTAAGCTACGTGGAGTTCCTGTTGTATTTCTTAGTGATTCCCAGAGGGTTTTTATTTACCCGACAGAACAGGAATTAATATTAAAGAAGAACAGGGATTTTACTTTTTCAGGCAGGATACATGCAGGATTGTTTGATTTTTATGCCAGGGAATGCTCATTCGACTATGATAAATTTAAATTAAACTTACCTACAATTGATTCAATGAGTTTCAAGGTACATAGTTTTAATGCTGATCAATATGGCAGGCATCCTCTGAAAATAGTTAAAACGGTAATTTCTTACTTGAGTGGTGATTTATTGATTGATCACCCCAATAATAAATCAGGAATAAGAAACTATGCAGAATATCCCATATTTAACAGTAAAGAAGATGCTTTTGTTTACTATGATAATAAGACTATTCAGGAAGGAGTGTATCCGCGTGATAAATTTAATTTCCATGTTTATCCTTTTTCTATTGATAGTCTTGATAATTTTTCAACTGTAGGGCTGGAATTCGATGGCTACCTGACGTCTGCAGGAATATTTCCCGATATAGAAGAGCCTCTTAAAGTTCAGCCTGATTATTCACTTGGATTTATAAGGTCAACACCATCAGGAGGATACCCGATATATGACAGTAAAGGGGTGTATTTTGATAAAATACTCCTAAGTCATAGAGGTTTGAGAGGAGATGGATCATTGGAATATCTTAGTTCACAATCTGTCTCCAATGATTTTATTTTCTTTCCTGATTCAACAAATTCGGTATTGCAACATTATGAAATAGCTGAGCAAATGGGAACTGTCGAATATCCTTCAGTTACAGCAGAAAATGTATATGAACATTGGATGCCATATCTGGATATTATGCAGGTTTCTAAAATTGATATGCCTATTTCCATGTATAATACGGAAGCAAAATTACATGGTATGCTTGAGTTAACACCTCTTAACCTTACAGGAGGTGGAACTATTGAGTTTGTAGATGCTGAGATGGATGCGGATCTATATTCTTTTAAACATCATGTATTTGATGCTGATACAGCTGATTTCAGACTAAAAACATGGGATCTGGCAGAACTTGCTTTTTCTACACATAATTACAATTCTCATATCGATTTTGAAGAACGGAAGGGTGAGTTTAAATCCAATGGCGGAGGATCAAAAGTGGAATTTCCTGTGAATCAGTATATATGCTATATGGATGAATTTGAATGGTATATGGATAAAGAAGAGATAGCATTGCAAAGCAGTAAGAGTAAGATGCTCGAAGAGCTTGGTGAGGTAAGTAATGCAGAACTCATTGATATTGATATTTCCGGATCGGAATTTGTTTCTATTCATCCGGAACAGGATTCGCTGAGGTTTTATTCATCAAAAGCAAGATATAACCTTAGAAATAATATAATATTTGCAGTTGATGTTAAGATTATTCGTGTTGCAGATGCTGCTATCTTCCCTCACGAAGGAGACATTACCATCCTTAAGTATGCAAAAATGAAAACCCTTATGGATGCTGAAGTAATCGCGAATGCAGTAACAAAATTTCATACTATTTACGATGCTGTAATTAATATCTATTCCAGGAAAAGTTATTCCGGTGTAGGAAACTATGATTATATCGACAAGAAAAAGGAAATTCAACAAATACATTTTGATATGATAGCTGTTGATACAACCGGACAGTCATATGCAGAAAGTTATATCTCAGATTCAGCTGCCTTTATGTTAAGTCCATACTTTAGTTTTGCAGGTGATGTCAATCTGACTGCCAGTAAAGAATACCTGAATTTTGATGGAGGGTATAAAATCGATCATAACTGCGATACTCTTGGATTATTTAGAGTGAAATTTAATGCTGATGTTAATCCTGACCAGATATATCTCCCGGTTCCTGAAACTCTCATTGATATTAATGCAGATAAATTAAATTCAGCTTTACTTTTTTCAACAAGATATAATCAGATCTACCCTGCTTTCCTGGCAAAAAAGATAAATTACAGCGATATTCCCATTATTTCTTCAAATGGTTTTGTAGAGTTTGAAGACGTAACTTTTGAATACCGTATTGCTGGAATGGAAAAACTTCGACAACGAAACCTTCCGGGTAATTATCTGAGTTTTAATGTCAGAAAATGTGTAGTTAGAGGTGATGGAAAAATTAACCTCGGAGCTGAGCTTGGGCTCGTTGATATGCAGACTTATGGCGTTGTTGACCACTACATGATTAATGACTCTACAGAACTTGATCTGGTAATGCTTTTAAATTTCTTCTTTGCGGAAAATGCCATTGAATTGCTTGCTGATGATCTTGAAATGGCAAACCTTAATGGAATTGACCTCAGCCAGGAGTTGTATACAAAAGCATTAAATGAAGTTGTTGGAATGGAAGAAGCCGATAAATTAATTTCCCAGATAAATTTATATGGCGGGTACAAAAAAGTTCCTGCAGAGCTTAATAAGACGTTTCTTTTTGCAGATGTGAAATTCAAATGGAATCCCATCACAAGGTCATTCATTTCCCAGGGACCAATAGGCATAGGATCTATCTATAAGTCCCAGATCAATAAGTATGTTGACGGTTATATACAGTTAACAAGAAAACGTAGTGGTGATATTTTTGATATTTATTTGGAAATTGACAAAGGTGAGTGGTATTATTTCAATTATTCAAGGAATCTGATGCAGGCCATTTCATCAAACAAAGAATTTAACACCATTATCCGGGAGATGAAATCCGATAAGAGAACATTCAGGTCGAAAAAGGCAAAAGGTGCATATAGATACATCATTTCCACAGACAGGAAAAGAAAAGATTTTTTGCGTAAGGTGGAGTTGCTAAATCAGTAGGCAGTAGGCTGTAAGCAGGAGGTAATTGTGAACTGCTGACTGGTAACTGGCGACTGATTTTTTTTCTTAAAAAATAATATCTACTTTTATCTGTTCAATAAATGACATGGATATTAGCTTAAAAATTATTATTGCTATAATTCTTGCATACCTGATAGGGTCGATTCCTGCATCTATATGGATAGGAAGACGTTTTTATGGTGTTGATATCAGGACTGCCGGCAGTGGTAATGCGGGTGCTACAAATACAATACGTGTACTTGGCGCGAAGATAGGCCTGGCAGTATTGGCAATCGATGTTGCAAAAGGATGGTTTGCAGTGCACCTGTCATCTCTTTTCTCGCTTGAACAATTAAATCCTGAACAGTTAAGTCCTGGACAGCTAAGTTCTGAACAGTTCATCGGCTTTCAGATCTTACTTGGGATTGCTGCAATCATCGGTCATATATTCCCGGTATATATTAAATTTAAGGGAGGTAAAGGAGTGGCAACTACGGTAGGAGTAGGAATAGGCTTATTCCCTTATTCGGTATTAATTACAGCTATTGTTTTTATTGCAGTTTTTTTCCTTTCAAAACGTGTGTCACTTGCTTCAATTATAAGCGCAGTGATATTCCCCTTTGTAGTATTTTTTAACCCTAACATTGACTCTCCTTCACTTATTATTATTTCAATTGCTATCGGTGTTTTTATACCCATAATGCATCATAAAAATATTAAGCGTCTGCTGAAAGGTGAGGAACCTAAGTTTAAGCTTAAAAAGAAAGAGTGAACGCATACAATCATCATTAATAAATATTATACTCATGAGAAACAGCTACCTTATTAAGATCCTTCTTGTATTTGTACTTCTATCCGGTGGTACGTTTATTGATTCGATCTTAAGTTTAAATTTTTTTACTCCACAACTTCTAAGCTCTAATATTCGATTACCACAGGATAAGGATTTTGAGATCAGCTTTAAACTAGGAATGGAATACATTGATGGTGAGCTATACGAAGAAGCTATAAATGTGTTTAAGGGATTGCTTGCTAAGGATGAGTATAACGCAAATACTAACTATCTGCTTGGATTTTGCTATTATAATATTCCTGCCAAAAGGTCACAGGCTATTCCCTATTTTGAAAATGCATTGAATGATGTAGGCGGAGATTACCGTCCGGGAGATTATACTGAAACAAGATCACCTGCTATAGCATATTATTATCTTGCTGATATATATTTTATTAATAATGAATTTGAAGAAGCGATCACTAATTTCGAAAATTTAAAATTGCTGTTGGAATATGCAGATGTAAATCTCATTAAGCATGATAAAACTGAACTTTTATCTCAAATAGACCGAAGGATGGAAAATTGTAATAATGGGATACTGTTTTCTCAAAATCCTGTTAATATTGAGTTTGATGAGATCCCTAAATTGAACGATCCCGAATATTCTTGCCTTTCAGGAAGATTAATTAATGGTGTATGGTTTACAAAACAAAAAATATCTGCAGATTCAAAATCAAACAGCGATATATTTCTGATGACTAAAAAAAATGATAAATGGCTTAAAGCTGAAAAGCTTTCCGGTGACATAAACAGTAGTTCTGATGATATATTTTGTTGCATAGCTATAGAAGGACAACTATTATTGTTTTCATCAAATAGAGATGAAGACAATGATTATGATATTTATTATTCTAAGAAAAAAGGTAAAAAATGGTCTGAACCCCAAAATAATCTGAATATTAATACTAAATCAAATGAGACATTTGCTACCTATAGTCCTGATGGAAATATGATTTTATTTGTGAGCGACAGACCTGGCGGGCAGGGGGGGAAGGATATTTATAAATCCGATAAGCAAAGTGATGGTAGCTGGGGGCAGGCTGAAAATCTTGGAGAGTTAATAAATACTCAATATGATGAGGAATCACCATTCCTTGCAGATGATGGGAAAACACTATATTTTAGTTCACGCGCACATGATAATATGGGTGGATACGATATTTTTTATAGTATATATGATAATGGGATCTGGTCATCTCCCCGGAATATTGGTTTTCCGATAAATACTACTCTCGACGATTTGTACTTTTCTAAAATTACTGGCAATGCTGCTATATATGCATCTGGCAGAAGAGATAGTCCGGGAGATTTCTACTTATATCCTATAAAGTCTTTTGAACAGATAACCCTGGCCTCTTCGGAGGCAGTGGAAGAAGAAGTGGCAGTGGCAGGAGCAGTAGCAGGAGAAGAGGAAGTTGCAGTTGAAGAAGCAGAGCCACAAGGCCTTGTGGCTGTATCGGATGAAGAAGTAACAGCAATGCCTGTATATTCCCAAAGTCGTATGAATTATACAGTGCAGATTGGGGCTGGTAATATGAAAGTTAAGTATTTTAATAAGATCACAGAGAAGTTAGTTTGTTTCTCATCTGATGGCCTGCCAAGGTTTTATGCTGGGGTTTTTGCTACAAGAGATGAGGCTGCCATATATAGGGATGAACTGGTCTCACTGGGATATTCTGATGCCTGGACTCCATTGATTGATGAAAACAGATGTAATGATTTTGACCTGTATTATTTGTTAAATCTTGATAAAAAGAGTTCTTCTCAAGAGAGGAGTGAAATGTTTTATACTGTGCAGATAGGTGCAGGGAATATGAAGATCAGCTATTTTAATAAACTAAAGAATATTAGATTATGTGAAGGTGATGATGGCCTGACAAGGTTTATTGTAGGTGAGTTTTCTTCTAAAGATGAGGCTTTAAGGGTGAGGGATGAAATTATGAAACTGGGATATTTGGATGCGTGGATACCGGAGATCGATGCAAAGCGCTGTGGGAATTAATAAAGGTGTTGCTCCCTCAGCAGATCGTTGATCGCTTTCACCGGATTAAAAGTGACAAGAGGCACCTCAACAAACACCGTTATCCAATCAGCCATGGCACCATTCCATAAGCCGGGAAGTTCTTGTGCTTTCAGATTTTTACCATCTTTGGATTTTGTTGATATCAGGCCAGTCAGAGGATCAATATACTGATGTAGATTAAATTGCTCTCCTTTATAATTTCTAATATTACAAACAAGGTCAACAGGATTAAAATGTGTTGCATTATTGATGATTTCTTTTTGTTCCGGATCGAAAAGATCCATTTGAGCAGCTTCGATGATCTGTAATGATTCTTCCCCCTCACTATTCATAATAAAAAACGGACCACCTCCGGGCTCTCCTTCATTCTTTACCATGCCACATACCCTGAGCGGACGATTAAGCTTTTTGAAGAGATATTCTGATTTCTCCTTAGCATCAAGATCATAGAAATCACTGCTGATCTTTATATATAACTTATCTGTTACAAAATCCATGACTTCCTTAAGTTCATTGTCATCAGCATCATTATTCTCAAGGACTTTGAGATGATCATCAATCTGATTTTGAAGTTTAATAAGATAACCTCCAATAACTTTTTTATAAAGGAAACTTGTTGGTTTTAATTTGTCAGGAACGACATTATCAATATTCTTAATAAAAACTATTTCACCTTTTGTGTCGTTGAGATTTTCAATTAATGCTCCGTGTCCACCAGGACGGAACACCAATGTGCCATTTGTTTCCCGGAATGGATTGTTTTCCATATCCACTGCAATAGTATCAGTGGAAGGTTTCTGGATGGAAAACTCAATATTATAATTCACATTAAATTTGTTCTCATAGCTTACTTTAACTTCCTCTATATGTTTTAAGAAATTTTCTTTATGCTCATGTGATATAGTAAAGTGTATTCTAACAGTATTGTTTTCATCCCGGCATAGATTCGCACCTTCAACAAGATGCTCTTCAACAGGGGTTCGGGAGTATTCCTGATATTTGTGGAATTTTAATAAACCTTTTGGTAGACTTGAATAATTGAGCCCTTTTTTCAGGAGGAGAAATTCTATTACGGTTTTAAAATCATTACTCTTTATGCAATGATCAATATCAAAACCATTTTTCTGAAGAACCATTTTTAGATCATCATAAAATGCAAAGTTTTTAATATTATCAAAAAAATTACAAACAGAATTGAAGCTCTGGTCTTTGAGATATTCCTCAGCATAATCCCCTGAATCAACGAATTCATGAAGGTGTTTGAACATCCTGCTGGCTGCACCTGATGCCGGCACGAATTTGATAATATTTTTTTCTAATGAATGTTCATCAAAGAATTTTGACAGTTTTTCTGCTTCAGTATTATCGATAAGTTTAATTCCCTTGTTTGATGTTGCAGCAGCTGTAAGGACAATCTCAGGAAATCCCTTTTTGAAGTTTTCAATTTGATCATTAATATGGCTGATATCAACGCCTTTTGAATGTATCTGATTTAAATCTTCTTTACTGAACATCTTCTAGAAATTAGTAATTCGTAATCCGTAATTTATTTTTCATAACTCCCTTTCTGTATCATTTCAGAATCTTTTACAAAAAACTCACCCATAGCCAGCATATGAACAATTTCATAATTCTTATTTAGAAGAACAACATCAGCATCTTTCCCTGACATTATCCTACCTTTTTGTTCTAGCTTGAGGATGTCTGCAACATTAGATGTAACTACCTTTAGAGCTTTTTCGAGTTCCAGACCTTCCTGAGTAACTGCATCAATTATTTCGGTCAAAATGGATTTTGGATATCCCATTTCAAGTTGAATGAGATTACCTTTTTCATCAAAATCAGGAAGAGATCCGCAGCCATCGGATGTCATTGTTATATGTTCTAGAGGAACACCGGCCTTCAGGAATTCAACTATTGCTTTCGCTGGCTTTATCTCGTATTGAGGGAAATAAGGATAAGAGCTGGCTGTAATATCAATATAGCCTGTTTTCCCATATTCCTTGGCATCTTCAAAAATGTATTCATTTCTGTTACAATGAGTGGGCAGGAATTGTTTCAGACTAAGTTCACTTTTTTCAACTGCATTATAAATTGGTCTGAAAGGATCTTTTGCATCGCCCATATGGATATTTACGATACCTGCTTTTTTGCCAAGCATACCACCAACTCTGGTGTGTTCTGCAAGTCGAATCAGTTCAGTAGTAGAAGGGAAGGATGTACGATGGTCAGAGATTGCCACTTCACCGACACCAATGATCTCCTCAATCATTGCAACATCTTTTCCGACATCTCCTAAGATAGTAGGAGTAGGAACCTGATATGCACCTGTGTACATCCATGCAGAAACACCTTCCTGACGTAAAGCTTTTACTTTCATTAATACAGAAGCCACACTACGTGTCATGCCATCTGTTCCCAGACACCCAATTACAGTTGTAACACCGGCTTCCAGCATGTGACTTAGCTGCATTTCAGGTGTACGTGTTGCAGGGCCACCTTCTCCTCCTGCTCCAGCAATATGGACATGTCCATCAATCAGGCCGGGTATCATCTTTAATCCATTTGCATCTATAACTTCTACTGTAATTCCTTCTGGTACAGAAATGTTTTCATCAATAGCAATTATCTTTGAGGTAGCTACAAGTACATCTTTCTTGCCTATATAATTAGGAGTATATAATTCGCAGTTTTTGAAGAGTTTCATTTTGTCATAATATTTAATTGGTTTAAAAATCAAATCCTTCGATAGAAATAACTTACAGTTGCGAGTTTCGGGTTATGAGTTACGTATTAACCCGCAACTCGTAACCCGCAACTTTCTTTAATTGTTCAACCTCGGGGTTATGATCTCAATCGGAACCTGCTGATAGTCTGCCAGGCACGTGCTCACAACTTTCCAGTCATTAAGGTCAAAAATGCAGCCTTCATGGAGGAATCCAATTTTTAAACCATTTATGTTTAAACGATTGTTTGTATCAATTTTTTCGTAATTGTTGTATGTAATATCCTTCCCGTTAACAACTGTTACAACTCCACTCCCTAGCACTTCAAAATGTTCTGAAGGATAAATTATTATTGCAGTATCTTCTCCCAGTCCTATCCCTTTGTGACTTAGTCCGGTTGTCAGGAATTGCGATAATCTCAATAACCTTCCCCTTGCAATAAAATGAGTATCAATAGTAAGGTTATTAATGAAACCAAATCCTTCAGAATGCTGAATGCTTCCTTTAGTTAGTCCCCGATAATCTCCGTCATATATCATTGGATCTGATGCAGCTGTAGCTCCTGCACTGGTTCCAGCAATTGTCGCACCATTCTTGTATTTAATAAGGATATTTTTCAGGAGTTTTGTGTTCCCGAGAATGTTTACAAGTTTAACCTGGTCTCCACCTGTAAAGAAAATCAATTCCGCACTTTCAATTTTTTCCAGATGCTCCATCTTGTCAGCTTCACTCTTTTTGCGTATATCAAGAGTATTTATTTTCTTGGCACCAAGTTTCCGGAATGCGTAATAATAATCATCGGATATGCCTTTAGGGGAAGATGATGCACTTGGAATAATAACAATGTTGTCAGCATTATTCAGATTTAATATTCTTTTTAAAATTCTTTTATCCCGACGTTTATCTTCTGCACCACCAATTAATACTAAATTGCCTTTTGTATCATTGCTTATATATTGATTTTTTTCTGTCATATTAATGTTTTCTCACAATCACAATCCTACTACTTTCAACCATAAACCTAAAGGACAAGCTCAGTGCCCGGTTAATAAATAATCTGAAACCTTTATAAAGCAACAAAATTAATTAAAGATTTGCATTCTGCTAATTCAGATATTAACAATTTGTAATTTTCTTCCGGAATTTCTCAATTACTTTATAAGTCTTATCACAGCGTGCTGTTGTGATCACGAGCAGATCATTCACCAAACAATTATTCAATGCGGTTTCCCATGCTTTAGTGTGATTTGTAAAAGAATACAATTTCTCAGGTATAAAATCTTCAAGTAAAACACCTTTTTTAAGTAGCTCTAGTATTTCACCTTTTTTTCTTCCACGATTATCAACACCTTCATAAATGTATAATTCATTAAAAGTCTTTGCGGCAATTTGCCCTATAGAAATTATCTCTTCATTGCTTCGATCACCTGCTGCATCAATAGCACCAATTTTGTTTTCCGGGAAATGCTCAAGGAAATTTTTCAGACCTTCGAAATTGATAGTATTATGTGCGTTGTCGATTAATACTTTAAAGTTCTTTACTTCAATAAGATTTATTCTTCCGGGAAGATTATTGAAGTTGGGTATAAAAGACGATATTGACTTACCAATATCTTTATTAGCAAAACCATGTGCTGTAAGAGTAGTTACAACCGCTAGTATAGAATCATACATAAAAGATGCAGTATTATTGTAAGTCAGAGGAATAGCACAAAGCAACATCAATTCTGTTGTCTTACCGTTTTTGCTTATATAGATCCTGTTATTATCAATAAAAACAGCAAGATTCTTTTTTGATATTTGGGTTAATATTTCTTTATTGTCAGCTTTGCTGGAGAAAAGAGCTGTATTACTGTAAACTCTATCTCTCATTTCCAAAACCAAAGGGTTGTCAGCATTTAATATTGCATAGCCATCCTCATAGAGTTGTTCTGCAACAACTGATTTTGCGTATGCGAGATCTTCAATATATTTTATATCATCATTACCGACATGATCATCATATATATTGAGGATAATACCATAATCAGCGTAAGTATATCCAAGTCCTTGTCGGAGAATTCCTTCTCTCGAAGTTTCGAGAATGGCACAATCAATAGTTGGATCTTTCAAAACAAGCTTTACGTTGTCAGGGTAGGTCATATCTCCTGATTTCAGACGATGACCTGAAATATACAATCCTTCAGAAGTTGTATATCCGTTGACATATCCGGCATTCTTCAAACAATGATCAAGCAAAGTCACAGCAATAGTTTTACCTGCAGTACCCGTTACTGAAAACACAGGAACTCTGCATTTTGAATTTTTCGGAAAGAGCATATTTACCAGAGTACTGGCAACATTTCGATGTTTCCCTTTTGATGGATTGATATGCATTCGAAAGTCAGGAGCAGCATTCACTTCGATCACCTTTCCCTCATTTTTATCAATTGGAATTGTAATATCCTTAGTGATAATATCTACTCCTGCAACATTCAATCCAATAATCTGTGCAACTCTTTCAGCAATGAAGCGGTTATATTCATGTACTTTTTCCGTTACATCAGTTGATGTTCCTCCAAGCTTAGGGTTACCTGACTTTTTTAAAACAAGGTTTTCTCCCTTTGGCAAGATTGTTTCAAGGGAGTAGTTTTTTGAATCTAATATTCTTTCGGTAACAATATCAACTTCTACTTTCGACAGTTTTGCTTTATCACCATATTGTCTTTCAGGATCTTTGTTAAGATCACTTATCAGCTGACTAATATTGTGTTTTCCGTCTCCTTTAATAATTGGTGGTGTAAGCTCAGTTGCTGCAACAAACTTATAATCAATCACCAGCAAGCGATATGATTTACCTTTGATAAAGGCTTGTGCAATAACATCTTTATCAAATTCGCCGGCAAGATCAAATGCTTGTGTGATCTCTTCTTTTGTATTAATGTTAAGCATTGAATTCTTTCCAAGATAAGCATCATTTGGCTTTACAACTATTGACCTTCCATGTTTTTGTCTAAACGACAGAATATCATCCGGAGTAATAGCTTTAATAGTTTCCGCAACAGGAATACCTGCATCATTGAGCATCAGGTATGAGAGATATTTATTGTCAGCTGTTTCAACGGCAATAAGGTTAGTATCGGAAGTAATAGTTGCCCTTATACGTTTCTGGTATTTACCTGTACCTAATTGAATAAGATTATAGGAATCGAGTCTGAGAGAGGGTATGTTTCTTTTACTTGTTTCATCAATGATAGATTGTGTGCTTGGGCCGGGAAGATTATTTTCACGAATATGAACCAGGTTTTCTATCACTTCAAAAACATCGAAAGTTTTGTTGCTCAATAGTGAGTTAACAATATTAATTGCAGCTTTTCCGGCATAAACGCCACACATCTCATCAAAGAACCTGAAAATAATGTTATAAACTCCCTGCTCAAGCGTGCTTCTTGTTTTGCCATAGGCAACATCCATGCCTGCCAGTGTTTGTAGTTCAATCGCAATATGTTCACAAACATGCCCAAGTAGTGTACCCTCTTTAACACGGATAAAAAAACCTCCGGGTTTTCCTATTGAGCAATAGTGCTCAAACAATGTAGGTAAAATCTTGCTTAATTTTTCATAAAAGCCCGGAATTTGATCAGTGAAAACTTCATCATAGCTGCCAAGGTCTAATCTCAATAACACAACCTGCCCTCCGCTAAAGTAATTAGCGCCTTGCATCACCTCTATCTTTTCAAGCTTCAGAGGTCCTTCAATCAATGCATAATTCCGGTAATCGTTGTTTGCTTGGTGCAATTTTATAACAAAAAGTTAATGTCACTGCCAGGTTCAATCTCTTTCGGCTCCAGCCCATGTTTGAACAGTCGCAATGGTCTTTTTCCTTTTAATTCGATTTTATCTCCTTCCATTTGTAAGAGCGTTGCTTCTCTGAGACCTACGACATAAATATCTTTGTTAACAAGGAGAAATTCTTCAATTCTCTGTTCACGTGTTTCTCCTCCGTGGCCTTCAGGATTCGCATCCAGGTAATGTGGGTTTATCTGGAAAGGTATTAAGTTGAAACAATTAAAACTTTCAGGTTCGATAATAGGCATATCGTTGGTAGTTTTTAAACTTGGGCAGGCAACATTGGAACCTGCACTCCATCCCATATATGGCAGGCCTTTTAATGCTTGTTTTCTGATAGCTTCCATCAAACCGAGTTTATGAAGCATGTATATCAGGTGGAATGTGTTTCCACCACCAACTGCAACGCATTCAGCATTTTTAACAGCTTGTACTGGATCTTCCTCCTTGTGTATGGAATATATCTCGTATCCAAGCTCAGAAAATACTTTTTGAACTCTCTCTTCATAAACATCAAATGACTTATAAAGCCCTTCGTCTGATAAGCCCATACCGGCATAAGGGATGAATAAAATCCTCTTAACAGTAGTGTCTTTAAGGAAGTCGGTAATATATTCTCTGGGCCACCCCAGATATTCTTCTCCGTAATTTGTGGAATTACTGATTAAAAGTAGTCTCATATTTATTCAATTATTTGTTAATATTTGGTTAGATAATAAGCCGCTAATATAATAAATAATAGTAATTCGATGGTAATTCAATTGTAATTCGGTAGTAATTAATTGTAATTGATAGTAATTCAGTTGAAACAATGGATAAATATTATTTTGATGTGCTGGGGAGTATTATTTAATGTCCAACAAAAAAAACAGATGCTTTTGAAAACTTGAATTGCCATTGGATTAATCTTGAATTGCCACTGGATTAATCTTGAATTGCCACTGGATTCATCTGAATTGCTACTGGATTCATCTTGAATTGCCACTGGATTCATCTGAATTGCTACTGGATTCATCTGAATTGCTACTGGATTCATCCAGTAGACTATAGGTCAAAACAAAAAAAATGGCTTTAGCCAAAATATTTATTTGGTTAAAACCATATTGTTTCCTGTAACTTCATATCCTACAGATGAATCTGTAGGCAATTCATTGTAATTATTACTTAATAACAGCGAAGCAAATTATGTGCGAAGCAAATTACTCAACCAATTTATTCCCATGTACCAAGATATGCCCTCCTAAAATACTGATACCATTTATCACCAAGAGTATATTCCTTAATCTTCTCGATAGAGTCGCTATCATTCCTCATATCAACCTCAGACAGTATTTTTCCAAGTTTTATTTGTATCTCTTTAGTTTCTTTGGCAGGAAAATTCAATCTCCTTAAGTCTTTAAGTAATAAGAAGGAGTTTTCATAATCACTTTTATCCATGAGGTAACCACAAGCATAAAATGAGAACTCCGGATCATCATATCCTATAATGAACTCATCTGGATTTGGGAAACTCAGCCCAATAGTATCTAAATCTCCAATCGAATAATTATTAAAAGCTTTTTGATAATGATCAAGAGCTTTTTTATATTTATGGTCTCTTGCTTGAGCCCTGGCGAGATCCATGTGTTTTTGATATTCAAAGTATGTTGAGAACTTTTTCTTTATCTGATTTGCATTATCATCAGTGAAATAGCAAGCTGAGTTATTTTCTTTAATATTGTTTGCCTTTTCCAGGGCACTTTCAGCTTCTTTAATTCTACTTCTTCTAATTTGCCTCAATGCTTTCAGACAAGTATTCCGGTATTCTGCTTCAGCATTAAAACACTTTTTCTCTTCTATGTTCTTTTGTAATTTTATAAGTGTTGTGTTGATCTCACTGTCATTTATTAAATTGAATTTTTTCTGATCATCAATGGCCTTGTTATAAATTTCAGATGCTTCTGCGATCTTATTCTTCCATATTAAAAAATCAGATTTTTTAAGATCGCTAAGGATCACGGGCTTGGCAGCCAGACTAAGTAATGTATCCAGTTTATTGCTTGATGGCAGATTGAATTTTTTTTCCAGTTTTTTTGCTTCATAGAACTTATCAAATGCATCAATAGTATGTTGTGCTTCCGCTAATATTTCTCCTTCAGCTATCAGGCGACTATGGTCATTTAGCTTAAGCTCTTGCTTAGATGCTTTTGACGTATTATCTGTATTTTTCGGGATATAAGTTTCTGTTTCATTATTTATGTAATCATCATTTTTTATACTTTCATATTCCATGGCAATACCATGGTTTGCAGAGTTTATCCCATCGATAAGTCTTTGGCTGCACTTGAAACCTTGAAGAGAATTACATAGGCGCCAGGCGTGATCAAAATAATTTTGCGCATTATTAAAATCAGGAACTGACAAAGCTTCAAATCCCTTCTCAGTACATTGATAAATAAGTTTACCATAAAGGTTTTTAATTTCAGCATCAGAATCTATTTCTTTATTGTTTTGTTGATATTCACTTGCTTTTAGGATATATCTTTCGGCAAAATCGAAACTTACAATTTCCATTGCTTTTTCTGCTACCTGAAGATATGATTTATAAATACCATATTTTGCTCTTGAAACCAGATCTTCAATGTCATTTGGACAGTTTACTCCGGGTGTCTTCTTACAAAAGTCCTCAGCTTTGTTAAGGGCATCAAGAGCCTCATTAGCTTTATTTTGCAGGATGAAGTTTTCGGCTACTATCAGATATTGTTGTATGATATTATCGCCCAGTTCAGAAAGCATTTTGTGTTCAGCATCGTTAATATCAATACTCATATGAATCATGTTTATTATATTAACTGCTTTATCGGGATTACCTCTCCTCAAATGTAATTTTGCCATTTCGTAATGAGAAGGAAAATATTTGGTATTAAACTGCAAAGATCTCTTTAGATATTCTTCTGCTTCTTCTTGTTTGTTCTTTCTCAACAAATCTTTTGCTTTCTCATAGTAGATGATCTCCATTTGTTCAAGATCATTTTTAAGCCTGGAATGTAAATTGTCTGTCTCCAACGTAAGAGAATTTAATCTATAAACAAAACGAATAGGATCATACAATTCCAGTTGCAGTTCATTGGCCAGATCCTGATTATTAAGCTTGTCGTTTATCTCATCAAGTTCTTCAATCCAGATATTATAAAGTGGTATTAGATCAAGATCTCCCGGATTTATCTTTTTTAGTTTAATCTCTGCATTTTTCAGGATACTATCGTTCATATAATATGTATTTATTGTAGAGATCTTATTATCGAAAAGTATTATAGCTTCATTATTAAAATGAAATTTCCTTACACTTACTTCAATTTTACAGTCGTCGGAGATTACTGAATCTGAAATAGAAAATGGAGGATTTGTTATTGGATCTTCTAAAGGGATATTTTCAAGATCAATATTGTTTATGGTATTATTTGAAGTATTATTTATTTTGATAACAACCGAAGCATGAGAAGGTATAAGAATATCCGAAACTGGAAACCCCATATATTTTACATTTCCTGTAATTACAAAGCCTTTGAAAGAAATATATCCCAGGCTTTCAGCAGTATCACTTTGCTCTAATTGCGTGGTTATTGTATAGAAGAATGAAAAGCTAACATTATCAATGGGTTTTTTTTCGTCATCAGCCAGGGTTCTAATAATATGATTTGTGTTATTATCTAATTTATCCGGATCTTTAATGAATTTGAATTCCTTAAATCCTGAATTAGATTGATTGAATTTTGCATACTGCGAAAACCCTGGCATTGCAGTACAAAACAAACACAAGAAAATTATGTTTCGCAGTATAGAAAACATGAAGATTAATATTGAAATTGGGCGGCAAGATAAGAAAAATGGAAGAAAGTTAAAGGTTTCAAGTTTCAAGTTAAATGCGTAACCAACTAATCACTAATCACTAATCACAAATCACTTACCAATGTGCCCAGAACAGGAATCGAACCTGCACGGCCTTGCGGCCACTGGTCCCTGAAACCAGCGCGTCTACCAATTTCGCCATCTGGGCATGTTAGTTTCTGGTTTCAAGTTAAATCACAAATCACTAACCACAAATCAAAAACCATTAACAAATGTGCCCAGGACAAGAGTCGAACTTGCACAGCCTTTCGACTACTACCCCCTCAAAGTAGCGTGTCTACCAATTTCACCACCTGGGCTTTTAAGAACACAAAAGTAAAAAAATCCTAAATACAGAAAAAATTTCACTCTTCGTGATTCCGGAAGGATTCGAACCTTCGACCCACAGCTTAGAAGGCTGTTGCTCTATCCAGCTGAGCTACGGAACCGCTTTGTTTTTTTTGTGCGTGCAAAATTAGTAATTTTACTTATATATTTAATATAAAACCCAATATTTTTTTTCTTAAGTTTGTAAATATAAATCATCATTATATTTTAAAGAGCTAGTTATGAACGATACATATGATCAGCATATACTGGAGGTTTCAAATCTTTGTAAAACTTATCATAAAGGCAAAATCGAAATACCTGCAGTAAAAGATATTTCTTATAAATTTCATAAAGGTCAGATTATATCAATAGTAGGTAAATCAGGATCCGGAAAATCTACCCTTCTAAATTTAATTGGAGGACTTGATGTTGCAACTTCAGGACAGATATTGATAAACGGAAAAGATCTTATTAAAATGAGCCGTTATGAACTTGCACTTCACAGGAGATTTTTAGTTGGAATGGTGTTTCAATCCTTTAACCTTATCCATTCAAGGAATGCATTACAAAATGTAACATTAGCTCTTGCTTTTGGTGGTGTGCCCCGAAAGGATAGAAAAGAGAAAGCTGCCGAATTATTAAAGAGCGTTGGACTCGAACAACGACTTTATCATAAACCTGCTGAACTCTCAGGTGGAGAAGCTCAACGAGTGGCAATTGCACGTGCCCTGGCTAATAATCCTAAAGTTCTTCTAGCTGATGAATTAACTGGAAATCTTGATAGCTCAACCTCTAAGGAGATAATAGATTTGCTTTTGAATTTAAATAAAGAAAAAAATCTAACCATTTTGATGGTGACTCATGACATAGAAACCGCAGAAAGGGTTTCGAATAATGTTATCCGGCTGAAAGATGGCATGATAGAAAATTGATTTTTGTACAAGCAATATAGAAGTACTTAAAGTGCCTTAAGTCCGTAAAGTGCCTTGAGTTAAATAACTCTAAATACTCCAAGTACTCTAAATACTTAAGGCGCTTATTGGCAGAATACTATTAAAAAATGAAATTCAGAATAAAATAATTTAATCCCTCAATATTATGAACCTACTAGATATGTTTAGTCTTGGTTTCACCAACTTATGGCGGACGAGATTACGTACATTTTTGACATTACTTGGTGTTGTAATTGGCATTGCCGCATTAACCTCTATGGTTTCCTTTGGAACTGGAATGCAGAAAAATGTTGAAGACACTTTTGCCAATAATGACCTGTTTACAAGTATGACAGTAACTTCTGAAGAAATTGACCTTGAAGGTATGATGCATGATGTAATGGAAGAAGATTCTGTTCAAAAGCAAAGTATTCCTTTGAATGATTCATTGATACAGGTGATCCGGGAAATCGAAGGTGTAAATACTGTTTTTCCGGAGATCCGGTTTGTTGTTAAACTTGAGATTGGGGAAGAAACAAGCAGTACAAATGTTAATGCAGTCCCGGCAAGTATGGGAGAGTTTAAGCCTTACAATGACCTGTTTGCAGGGAAGTTCTTTGACAATGACTTATCCAATGAAGTAGTAATAAGATGGGAAACACTTAAAAGATTGAAAATAATAGCTGAAGATGAGGACAAGCCTTACACATTATCAGAAAAAGATTCATTGGATGGTGTTTGCATACTTCCTGTTGATTCAATTCTGGGACGAAAAATAAAAGTCATTTCAGCTGTTGTTAACTCACCTCAGATAGCTTTAGGGGGATTAATGAATATTGGTGGCGACAATCAGCCTTTCAAAGAAAATATTTCAGAATATGTGATATGTGGTATTTTAAAAAAAGCTTCTTCATTTTCCAATGATGCATACAAAGGCGGAATTATTATCCCGATGAAAACTGCAAGAGCTATTCCAAGAACAAATTTTACCTCTATGTGGAATTTCTTTAGCAAGAAAAAGAAAAAAGGAGACTATAATTCGCTTTATGTCAGGGTGGAGGAAATTGAGGATGTGAAATTTGTAAAAAAGGAACTTGAGCAAATTGGAGTTAAGGTATTTTCTATAGGAGATCAGCTTAAGGAAATAAGGAGGGTGTTTATGATAATGGATGCTATTCTTGGAGCTATTGGTACTATTGCCCTGATAGTCGCGTCACTTGGAATCATTAATACTATGATAATGTCAATACTCGAGAGAACTCGTGAAATAGGGGTTATGAAAGCAATTGGCGGCAGTGAATGGGAGATCAGGAAGATCTTTTTTGTTGAAGCATCAGCTATTGGACTGGTAGGGGCTATTTTTGGTTTGATCCTGGGCTGGATGGTGTCGCGTGTTGCAAATTATGTTGTGAATACAAGCCTTATGCCGGCGGGTGAAGAGCCGGTAAATCTATTTTATTTTCCGCTCTGGCTGGTGTTGGGAGCAATTGTGTTTTCTGTTGTTGTAAGCCTTGCAGCCGGACTATACCCTGCTTCCCGTGCAGCCCGCATTAATCCTGTTGAAGCGCTTAGGCATGACTAAAGAGAATTTCTAAATTAGTTAAGTGGTTGATTAGTTAAGTAGGAAAAACTCAAACCATCTTTTGCGGGTTTATTCTCCTATTTAACCACTAACCTACTTAACTCAATTAACTATTTTTTAATGAGCAATTAGAGCAATTGCTAATTAAATCAATTTACTTCTTTCAAAGACAATTTATTAGTACAGATATAAACCGGAATTATTTTATAAATATTTGGATTAACATATAAATGTTTGTATATTTGAGAAAATTATAATGCATTTTTCAAAGTTGACGATAAGTTTATTTCTTTTATAAACCAAATACAAATATTATGGGAAAAAACCTACTATTGACAAATCTGGTTGATAACTATTCCTTTGTGAACACAAAGGTGTTTATGACAGCTGAAATCAATTCACTGTTTCGATCATATGCCTTGAATACCGGTAATGAGATTACCGAAGTTTTATTCATCCCTTATGCTTATTATGGTACTGATATTATTTTGTATAAAGGGAAAGTTCAGGAGTTATTTGGAACAGTAAATCTTGTAAATATTACAGATAGCAACAATCCTATCGATATGATCAGACATGCACAGGCAATTGTAATTGGAGGAGGTAGAATGGATTTACTGGAAAATTCACTAAATATTGATATGCGTAATGAAATTAAAATAAAGATCGATGCCAAAATTCCATATATTGGCTGGAATGAAGGTAGTGTGATAGCTTGTCCCACGAAAATAGAAGACCTTGGTACGGTTTCAAATGATCTTATTGCTGCGGTGCCCTTCCAGTTTGTATGTCAGTATGATGATAATCCTGCAAACAGGATTTCTATCGAAGACTTTATGCGTAACAATCCGAATATAAAAAATGTAGTATGCTTTAGTGATCAAGTACCTCCGGTTGCCGCTGCGCACTCAGTTCCTGGAGATGGTGATATTGTTGGAGATAGCGATACCAATACAACTGCTGCTAATGAAGGATCTGGCATTCGTATTGTAAAATCAAAGGCCGGGCTTGCTGGAACACAATCAGCAGCAACCATTATTTTGTACCAGCTTGATGATAATGGTAACCTTATCCCTGTGCCTAATCCGGATATTAGTGTGATAATATGATTAGTTCTGACTTAACATAAGAGTTTATGTTAAGCCTGATAAACTTATTAATTGAGTATGAGGAAAAAGATCTTAATACTTATTCTCCTTTCACTTTTCCAGCTTTCTGTAGCTATTCTTACTGCCCAGACTGATACGTCTTCACAGGAGTTTGAGAACTTTGGATATTCTCTATATAATGATGGGAAATACCTTGAAGCAGTAAATATGCTTAACAAATGTATTCAAACCGAAAGGGAACAGGAAAACCCTGATTTGGATCAAATATCAAATTGTATGAATAGTATTGGAGTATGTTACTACAATATGAAGCAGTGTGAGGAGGCCATTTCCTATCTGGAGCAGGCGCTGGAAATAGATAAACAACAAGAAAACCACGAAAGAATTGCAACAAGGATATGTAATATTGGATCTATGTATGAAACCATAGGTATTTACGACAGGGCACTGGAATATTATTTAAATGCACTTGCCATGGATATTCAATCAGGGGATAGCAGTGCTATTGCAAAATCCCTAAATAATATTGGATACTTATACGATTCATGGAGTAAATACGATAAAGCAATAGAATATTACGAACAATCATTGAAAATATTTGATGTATTAGGAGATACTATTAATGTTGCTAAAACTTTGAGCAATATTGGTTTGGTATACAACTCATGGGGGAATTATGAAAATGCACTTGAAAATTTTGAGGAAGCACTTAGAATTGCAATAGAATCTGAGGATGAGGAAGAAGTTGCAACAAGATTAAATAATATCGGATTAGTTTATCATAACATGGAGCAGTATGATAAAGCTATTGAGTATTATAATGAGGTACTAAATACTGAGATCAGATTAAACGATATTGAAGGAATTGCAAGGTCTTATAATAATATTGGCGTGGTATATAAAGATATCAAAGAATATGATAAAGCTACAAATTATCTTGAGCTGGCCTTGATCAAATACAGGGAGCTTAATCTGGATCCTGAAATTTCTACTGTTTTATCAAATATTGGAGATATCTACAGTTTATCCGGTGACTATGATAAAGCTTATGAATTCTTGTCGGAAAGCCTTGAAATGACTCTCAAACTAGATAATGGAAACCAAACAATAACAAATTATCACAGACTATCACAACTTTATACTGCAAAAGGTGATTACAAAAGCTCTTTGGAATATTATAAAAAATACAATGACCTAAAAGATACAGTTTTCTCGGCTGAAAAGCATAAGCAGATAGCAAATTTTGAAATCAAATATAAGACCGAGAGGAAAGATAAAGAGATAAGGATCATGAAGCAAAACGAGATTATTCAGGGTCTTGATCTGAAAAAGCAAAAGATACTGCGTAATTCGTTCATATATGGATTTGTATCTGTGTTAGTACTTGCACTAATTATTTTTTACGGACTGGTACAGAAAAGAAGAGCCACGAAAATAATAGCAGCAGAAAAAGAAAAATCTGATGAGCTCTTGCTTAATATATTACCTTCAGGAGTTGCCTCGGATTTAAAGGAAAAGGGTAGTACAGAACCCGAAATGTTTGAAAATGTAACTGTGTTTTTCTCTGACATTATTGGATTTACTGAGAGATCTTCAGAACTTGAACCACAGGTTATAATAAGTGAGCTGAATGATGTCTTTACAGGCTTCGATAATATTATAGAAAAGAACCATGGTGAGCGTATTAAAACAATTGGTGACGCATATCTTGCAGTATGTGGATTGCCTGAAAGTAATCCACGACATGCCGATAATATTGTAAATGCTGCCCTGGAGATTGTTGAGTATATCACAAAGAGAAATGACAATTCAAAACACAAATGGGAGATAAGAGTTGGTATACATTCAGGCAGTGTTGTTGGTGGTGTTGTTGGGATTAAGAAGTATATTTATGATGTGTTTGGAGATACTATTAATACAGCTTCACGCATGGAAGTGAACTCGGCACCAATGCGTGTAAATATCTCACAAACAACCTTTGAGCTTGTTAAGTACAGATTCAATGTTGAGGATAGGGGAGATATTGAAACTAAAGGTAAGGGGAGGATTAAGATGTATTTTGTGAAAGGGTTGAAAGATAATTTGAAAATTTGATAATGTGATAATTTTAAAATGATAAGGAGAATATTAGTATTATTTGCCTGCCTGTTTATTTCCTATAATGCATATAACCAATCTTATAACTACTGGACGAGGAGCTTCAATGAGGAGTCATCGCTTCTTTCGGGTGCAGTGGTTGGAGGTGGAGCCGGGCCAAGCGCCATTTATTACAATCCCTCAAGTATTTCTGAAATAACTGAATCTAAGTTCTCTCTTCATGCAAGCTTATTCTCTTTCGATTTTTTTGATTTAAAAAATGCATTAGGTACGGACATTGGTCTTAAGTCTTCCAAGGCATTGATACAACCAAGGTTTTTATCTTATATGATACAACCCAAAAAAAGCCAGAAATGGAGTTTTGAAATTGCTTTTCTTAACAATGAAAATTATAATTTAGAATTGACCAGATCGGTGGATAAGAAAATTGATATCCTTCAAGAGCTGCCGGGAGATGAACGATACTTTGCCATGTTTCAGTTTTTAAATATCTACCGCGATGATTGGTTTGGGTTCGGAGGATCTCTAAAGATAAGCCCTGAATTGTTTTTTGGTACCAGTTTATTTGTTTCAGTGAAACATTTGGAATACAGGTGGAATGTTGATATTGAGGCTTACCCTTTAAGTGATTCTGTTTTTATCAATAATAACCCTGTTTCGTTTTATTCAGCCAGCTATCAGGAAGTGGAATATGTAAAATTTAATAATTACAGATTGTTATGGAATATAGGATTGTTGTACAAAAAGAGTAATTTTAGTTTTGGACTATGTATTAAGGCATCTTCAATCAATGTCTATTCAGAAGCTAAGAAAAATGCAAAGAAAGAAAAACAAAGTAATATTAGTTCACCATATTCTGACGAATTCCTTCCTGACTATATTATTGCTGATTATCAGGAAAAAAAAGATGTTAGTGTGAACTTCAAAGATCCATTTTCCATTGCAGCCGGATTTACTTATTATTCACCTGATGATAAGAGAACATTTTTCTCTACGATCGAATATTTTGGAGGGATAGATCCGTATAAGATCATTGAAGCCAACGAGAATCCTGATCTTGCTTCAGGTACTCTATTTGAGGATCTCAAATATCATGAATGGCTGAGTTTTGTTCAGGGTGCAAAGCCTGTATTAAATGCTGCTGTAGGATATAGATGGCAGGTTAGAGAGAAATTAATGATAATGGGTGGTTTCAGGACAGATTTTAACTACAGGAAAGATTTTGATTATGGTGAGTATTCCGGTTTTAACATAATGAAAGGACTTAACCTGGATCTTTATCACCTTACAGGAGGTGTTAATATTACTATTCTCGGCCAGGATCTTATAGCAGGACTGCAATATTCATTTGGCAATGAAAACGGACAAAAAGAATTAATCAATCTATCGGAACCGATTGAGTTTAATACTATAGAGAATGCAGCTTTGCAAGGTGCCAGAGAGAATAATATGAATATTTTTTATAATGAACTGAGCTTGTATTTCGGTGCTACATTTAATTTTGGGAAAAAGAAAGATTAATTTAAAAATGTGTTAATATGATAATAGGAAATCCAATTAATCATTAACCATTAGTAATAAATAATTGAATTTGAGCGGGAAACGGGATTCGAACCCGCGACCCTCAGCTTGGGAAGCTGATGCTCTACCACTGAGCTACTCCCGCGTAAGAATAAACAAATTTAAAAATAATTTAAAAATATTTGCAGATTTATCAGCTTTTTCTCTAATTTTGCAATCCTTTAACGGAGAGGTGGGAGAGTGGCTTAATCCAGCAGTTTGCTAAACTGCCGTACTCGAGAAGGGTACCGGGGGTTCGAATCCCCCCCTCTCCGCAAGCAAAAGCCTGATACAAAGTGTCGGGCTTTTTTTAAGCAAAAAGTCGAATGAAATTTAAAGAACTCAAACTTGATGAGCAATTATTGGAAGCCATATCGTACATGGGTTTTGAAACTGCCATGCCGATTCAGGAAAAAGTTATTCCGGTTATTCTCGAAAACAGAGATCTAATTGCTTGTTCACAAACAGGTAGCGGAAAAACCGGAGCATTTGTTTTACCCATACTTAACAAATTAGTTGGTAAAAATGATGTCAGTGTAGATACCTTAATCATTGTACCGACAAGAGAATTGGCTATTCAAATCGAACAACAAATACAAGGATTCTCCTATTTTGTTTCTACCGGAGCGCTTGCAATTTATGGTGGTGGTGATGGAAGTGACTGGCAAGTAGAAAAAGACGCATTAATAAATGGAACGGATATTATTATTGCAACTCCGGGTAGATTATTGTCACATCTGAAATTTGGATATGTCAACTTTAAAGAGATTAAGCATTTAATATTAGATGAAGCTGATAGAATGTTAGATATGGGATTTATTGATGATATACACACAATCATTTCTTATCTGCCAAAGAAACATCAAACCTTAATGTTTAGTGCTACAATGCCAAAAAGTATTCGTCAATTGGCTCATAAAATTTTATACAAGCCGGTTGAAATATCTTTATCCATTTCTAAACCTGTCGAAAGTGTTGATCAAAAGGCATATTTAGTCTATGATGAACAGAAAGTGAAAGTGTTACAACATCTGTTAACTGAGCGTAAACATTATGATAGCATAATTATTTTTACTGCTACGAAAAAAAAGGTATCTGAGATTGTCAGTTCGCTTAATAAACATGGTTTCCCTGCACAAGGAATTTCTTCTAATCTGGATCAAAATAAACGGGAAGAAGTTTTAATGAAGTTCGGGGCTAAACGAATACGTGTTTTAGTGGCTACAGATGTAATGAGCAGGGGTATTGATGTTAAAGAAATTAATATGGTAATCAATTATGACGTACCTCATGATGCTGAAGATTATGTTCACCGGATAGGAAGAACAGCACGAGTGAACACGAAAGGTGAAGCTGTTACCCTGGTCATTCCTAAGGAGATGTATATGCTTAGAAAGATTGAACAATTAATAGAAGCCTCTGTTCCAAAGCTTCAACCACCCGGTGATATAGGTGCAGGACCAAACTGGAAAGAGGGAGAGCCTAAGTCAAATAGCAAAAGGAAATTCTATAGAAAGAAGTAATTCATTGTAATTAAGTGGTAATTCAATGGTAATTCTTTGTTACAATCGAATTACGTGCGTAGCACCAGTTACAATTGAATTTCGCGAAGCAAATTACTCCCGAAGGGTAAATTACGCGAAGTGAATGCTTCTCACGTTATTTACTGGCGACTGTTGACTGCCACTGCTCCTTTACTCAGGATTTCCATCTCCTCGTACTCTCCAATTTAAACTCTTATGATTTAATATTTGAAACAAAACTGTATAATGTACGTTATATTGAACAAAAGTATGTATATTTGTGCAATAAAATAAACTTTATAATGTCAAAACAAATTTCATTATTACCCGTACTTAAGAAAACACTTTCAAACCTTGGTGAAAACATAAAACTTGCACGCTTACGCAGAAAGTTGAGTGCTGAACAAATTGCGGAAAGAGCTGGGATAAGCAGAGGAACATTAGTTTCTATCGAAAAAGGATCGCCCACAGTTGCCATGGGAACATATTTGCAGGTTCTGTTTGTGCTTGGTTTACATGACGATTTTATGAAAATAGCTGCAGATGATGAATTAGGGAGAAAATTGCAGGACGCACAATTGCAGGTGAAAAAGCGGGCACCGAAAAAAATATAGATTATGGCTCAAAAGAACATATACGTTTATGCTGATTGGATGGGTTTAGATGAACCTACTTTAATGGGATTATTGAAAGTTGAAGAGGTACGTGGTATTGAAGTGTTTTCATTTGAATATGACAATAATTGGTTAAAATATCAGAAAATACATCTGCTTGATCCTGATCTGGGTTGGTATAAAGGATATCAGTATCTAACAACTGATAAAAGAAATTTTGGATTATTTCTTGATTCTTCTCCTGACAGGTGGGGGAAATTATTAATGAAGAGAAGAGAAGCACTGCTTGCAAGAAAGGAAAACAGGCAACAAAAAAACCTACACCCTTCAGATTTTCTGCTTGGAGTTTTTGATGGACATCGTATGGGGGCACTACGTTTTAAAGAAGCTGAATCCGGACCATTTTTAAATGACAACGAAGAACTGGCTACGCCTCCTTGGATTTCCTTGAAAGCATTGGAATACGCCAGTTTGCAAATTGAAAAAAATGATGTTATTGATAATCCTCAGTACCTTAAATGGTTGAATATGCTAATTGCTCCCGGAACATCACTTGGAGGAGCCAGGCCTAAGGCTGGGATACTTGACAATGATAATAAGTTATGGATTGCAAAATTTCCCTCCAGCGCGGATGATTTTGATATTGGAGCCTGGGAAATGGTGGCCCATGATCTTGCAATAAATGCAGGCATAGCTATGTCTGATTCTGTACTTATGCAATTTACAGGAAAGCATCATACATTTTTGACTAAACGCTTTGACAGAACAGAATCTATACAAAGAATTCATTTTGCTTCAGCAATGACTCTGCTTGGTAGAAGTGATGGGGATAGTTATAAAGATGGTGCGAGTTATTTGGAACTTGCCGGTTTTATTATGCAAAACGGAGACATGAGCTATATAAGAAAAGATTTGGAAGAACTTTGGAGAAGAATAGTATTTAGTATTTGCATAAAGAATACTGATGATCATCTGCGGAATCATGGCTTTTTGTTGGGTGAGTATGGTTGGAGGCTTTCTCCTGTATATGATATTAACCCGGTACCTACAGGCACAGGATTGACATTAAACATTTCAGATACGGATAATTCATTAAATCTGGAACTTGCAATGGAAGTGGCAGAATATTTCAGGATTGATAGTTTTCAAGCAAAAAAAATTATACAACAAGTCACTAAAAGTGTGTCAGCCTGGAAAAAAATAGCTGATAAATATTCTATCCCAAAAATACAACAAGAGCTGATGTCGGGAGCTTTTATTGATGCTTAATTTAAAGGTAATGAGTTTCAGGTTTCAATATGGTTTCAAGTTTTCACAACCGCTGCCGCTGCTCCTGCCACTTCTTTTCCACTCATCACTTTCTTCACTGTCTACTGCCTATTGCCTTTTAGTGATTTACAGATTAAGTGTACCATTTTTGTATAGCGTCCAACAATATTTGTTACTTTTAAGGCTGATTGTAGAAGTGCGATAGTATAAGTGGTTTTACATCATTCAATACCTTAAAGAGTAACATATGTCAACAAAATTTTTTACTAATAATGAAGAGAATACTTTAATTAAAAAGTTTGAAGGAGTATTTAAATACAATCCAAATATTCAATTTTTTGATGCTTTAGTTGGTTATTTTAGAGCTTCCGGTTATTTTAGGATCAGACCGTTTTTGGATAAAGTGCCGCAGATAAGAATACTTGTAGGGATCAATGTTGACAAAATGATTGCTGACGCTCAGAAGTCGGGTCTTGAATTTTTCAAGAATCAAGAAAAAACAAAGGAAGATTTCATAGAGAAAATTCAAAGCGATATTGAAGAAGCCAATTATGATAAAGAGACTGAAAACGGCATACTTCAGTTCATCGATGATGTAATCGAAAAGAAGATACAGGTAAAGGCGCATCCTGAAAAAAATATACATGCAAAAGTTTATATTCTGCGTCCTGAACCTTTTAATGAACATACTTCGGCAAGTGTTATTACAGGCTCTTCTAACCTGACTGATGCAGGACTTGGTGCAGGAAATTTATATAATTATGAATTTAATGTGTTGCTTACTGATTATCCTGATGTGAAATTTGCAACTGATGAATTTGAAGATCTTTGGAAGGATGCTGTTGATATTTTACCCGCCGATGTGAAGAAAGTTAAAGATGACTCTTATTTTGGTGATAAGGCAACTCCATTCGAATTGTATATAAAATTGCTTGCAGAATATTTTGGAGGAAATATTGATTATGACCCGGATTCAATGGGTGATTTGCCACCAAACTTTAAAAAATTATCATATCAGGTTGATGCGGTAAATGAAGGCTTTAATATGCTTTTAAAGCATAATGGTTTTATGCTTGCAGATGTTGTTGGACTTGGAAAGACTGTTGTTGCTGCCATGGTAGCTAAAAAATTCATCCTAAAAAACGGCAGGGAGAATACAAAAATATTGGTGGTATTTCCTCCAGCTATCGAGAAAAACTGGAAAAATACTTTCAAGGATTTCAAGATTGATAAATATACCAAATTTATCACAAATGGAAAATTGGAAAGAATACTTGATGGTCATGAGGACTATTGGAACAAGGAAGAATACGATTTAATTATTGTTGATGAAGCTCATAAATACAGGAACTATAAAACTGGTACTTTTCAGAATTTGCAATTGATTTGTAAGAGTCCAAGGGCGAATAAAGGGCTAATTGATGGATTACAGAAAAAAGTAATTCTGGTTTCCGCAACCCCTTTAAACAACAAACCCGGTGATATTTTTTATCAAATCCAGATGTTTCAGGATGCAAGGCAGGCTACATTGCCAATAACAAATCTTACATCCTTTTTTAGCCCATTGATGGAGCGATATAAAAAATTGAAACGCTTTGATGAACTTGATGTAAACAAACTCCGGGATATCTACGGGAAGATCAGAAAAAATGTAATTGAACCGATTACGATTAGAAGAACAAGGACGGATTTAGAAAATATAACAGATTATAAGGCTGACATTGCCGAACAAGGAATTGTGTTCCCGAAAGTTGATCCGCCCAAAAAAGTGGAGTATGTTATGGATGTTCAACTAAATGAACTTTTCTATAAAACAATATTTTACCTGACTGATTCAGATAAATTGAAATACAGCCGCTATCAGGCAATAGCCGGCTTAAAACCGGATGTTCAGGATAAATATTATGAGAATGCGGAGACGGTTTCAAAATCCTTGGCATTCATTATGAAAACCCAGCTGATAAAGCGGCTTGAAAGCAGTTTCTATGCTTTTAAGATGTCATTGGCTGCATTTAAGAAAGCAACAGGCAGGATGATAGAAATGTTTGAAAAGGATAAAGTATTTATTGCTCCTGATACTGATGTAAATAAACTATTGGACAAGGGTTGGAATGAAGATGATATTGAAAAAGAAATTGAGAGACTTGCCGAAGAAAATCCAAAAAACCAGACTTTTAAAGCTAATGACTTTAAAGACGGATTCTTAGTAGACTTAAAAAAAGATGCTGAATTACTTGAGGAATTGGTCGAAAGCTGGGATAATATTAAATATGATCCTAAGCTGGAAATCTTTATTGCAAAACTGAAAAAGCAATTCCTAAACAAGAAAACAAACCTCGAAGGAAAACTGGTTATTTTCTCTGAATCGAAAGATACTGTTGATTATCTCGCAAAAGCATTGAAAAATGAAGGCAGGATGGATGTTTTAGATATTTCGGCTAAAAACAGAAGATCAAAATATGAAATAATTGTTGCCAATTTCGATGCTAATTTCCCAAACGAAGGTGAGAAAATTAAAGGTAAAGAACAGAAAAATGATTACAACATAATTCTAACAACTGAAGTATTGGCCGAAGGTGTAAACCTTCATCGTTCAAATGTTGTTATCCACTACGATACACCCTGGAACTCAACAAAGCTGATGCAGCGTATCGGACGTGTAAACCGTATTGGAACTAAAGCATCAAAAATTTACAACTATGTGTTTTATCCATCTGCTCAAGGTGACTCTCAGATTAAGTTAAATAAAACAGCCTTTATGAAGATCCAGGCTTTCCATACAGCCTTTGGAGAGGACAATCAGGTGTTTTCAACGGATGAGATCCTGGATGAAGTAAAACTCTTTAGCGGGACATACAAGGAAGAAGAGGATGAGCGTCTGAAATTTATGCATTTTCTAAGGGATTTTAAAAAGAAAAATCGAACATGGTTTGATAACATTAAAAAAATCCCACTAAAATCCAGAACAGGTAGAAACTCATCTATAATTAATAAATTGGGGCTGCAAGGAGGGACAAGTGCATTCTTGAAAACTGATAAGAAATTTGAATTCTATTGGGTTGATAGTTCCAATCAAACTCAGGAAATAACAGCTATTGAAGCTTTCAGGATTTTTGAAGCTGAGCAAAAGGAGAAAAGAGCTGATTTGATTGACAGCCATCACGAGCATGTTAAATTAGCTGTAGAACATTTCGAAATTATAGAACATAAGCTGATACAATCTCAAACTGATCCTGAAGCATTAGGTGGTGTGGCACAAAGGGCAAAGAAATTCCTTTCAGATACTGTAGGACACCCTAAATTGACTGAAAAACAAAATGAAAACATTAGGAAAATAATAATACTTATTGATATTGGAAAATATACTAACCTCCCTTCAGATGTTGATAAACTAAGGAAACAAAAGTTGAACTTAAGTAATAGTATTTTTGAACTGGATAAAATTGCAATAAACTACAATGTAGATATATCGGATGCTCGAAAAGGAGCAAAGGGAAAAGCAAGTAAAGCTGTAATCATTATTTCTGAATCATTCAAATAGAATATAAATGGCAAATATCAAATGGATGCGAAATAAAGATGCAGAACTTTTAGCCAACTGGGGTACAATTTGTACCCTAATTGAAATGAAACCGTGACGAATTGTCACAGTTTGAATATGATTGTATAAATAATAAGACAATAAGTTAAATGATGAAAAATAAAGATACGATAAAACTTTTTGAGCATAAACAAATACGTTCTGTTTGGGATGAAGATAAAGGGAAATGGTATTTTTCTATTGTAGATGTTGTTGAAATCTTAAGCGGAACTGATCGTCCAAGAAAATATTGGAGTGATTTAAAATCTAAGCTAAAAAAGGAAGGAAGTGAGTTGTCCGAAAAAATCGGACAACTTAAAATCCAGTCTTCCGATGGTAAATATTATGCCACCGATGTAGCTGATGCCGAGCAATTGTTAAGATTAATTCAATCGATTCCTTCTCCAAATGCAGAACCTTTTAAAAGATGGTTGGCTAAAGTCGGTTCCGAAAGACTAGAAGAAATTGAAAACCCGGAACTCGCCTCTAAACGAATGCGTGAAATATATACTGCAAAAGGTTACAGCGATGAATGGATAGAGAAACGAATGCGGGGTATTGTCGTCCGTGATGAACTCACGAACGAATGGAAACAGCGTGGTGTGAGGGCCGGAAGAGAATATGCTATCCTTACAGCTGAAATAAGTAAAGCTACTTTTGGAATTACTCCCTCTCAATATAAAAATGTTAAAGGATTGCAAAAGTCTTCTGAGAATTTGCGGGATCATATGACTGATCTGGAACTTATTTTCACCATGCTTGGTGAAGCTTCTACAACAGAGATTGCCAAGAATAAAGATGCTCAAGGATTTCCTGAAAACAGAGATGCTGCGAAACAAGGAGGAAGTGTTGCAGGTAAAGCAAGAAAAGATCTGGAGAAGCGGAGTGGAAAAAAAGTTATCAGTAAACAGAATTATAAAGCTTTAGAAGAAGGCAAGTAAAAAGAGAGCTAATTATGACACAACAACAAATACAAGATCTTTTTCAACAGCGATATAATCAAAGTAGCTGGAAGAAATTTCTTGCAGAGGTGTTTGTTAATTCACAATTATTTACTACTCCTGAAATACTGACAAACATTAGTGAGGGTGTTGCTTTAAAGGCTGTTCGACTGGGATATATTTTACTTAATGAAGATGGTGTGGATCGACATATTGCATGCTATGATGTAACCCTTGCTCCGGGAATTATTCTCGAGCGTAACCGTGTAGGACTGCGTAATCTGTTAAGAAAATACTGGAAAGATATCGATGCTGCCTTTATTGTTTATCACCGTCCTGAAAATGACAACTGGCGTTTTTCCTATGTTTCTGAACTGACCGGTTTTGATGCCGAAGGTGAGCTGATAAAAGTTAAAACAGAACCTAAGCGATACACTTATATTTTAGGAGAGGGAGAAAGTTGCAGGACAGCAGCAGAACGATTTGAAATTATTGCAAGAAAAGGTAACGAAGCAATTCTCGATGATGTAAAAGATGCATTCTCAGTTGAAAAACTCTCAAAATCATTCTTTAATGAATATAAAGTGCATTATGAAAACTATTGTGAGTTTATGGTTGCAAAGCCATTCATACGGCAAACAATATTTAACGGTGACGAGAAGGCGATAAGGGATTTTGTTAAGAAGATGCTTGGACGGATTGTTTTTCTCTATTTTATTCAGAAAAAGGGATGGATGGGTGTGCAGGAAAATGGTAAGTGGGGTCAGGGAAACATTGACTTTCTCTGGGATATATTTAATAGATGTGAACACAAAGATTTATTCTATTCTGAATATTTATACAAAATCTTTTTCGATACACTAAATACCCAGCGAACTGATGATATAATTGAAGTGATCCCCGGTGAAAGGATTCGGATACCATATCTGAACGGTGGACTGTTTGAAGAAGATAATAAGCTATATCGTAAACTGAATTTTCCGGCTGAGATGTTTGATGACCTTTTTGAGTTTTTTAAGCAATACAACTTCACAATTTATGAAGACGACCCCAACGATCATATAGTTGCTGTTGATCCCGAAATGCTGGGACATATTTTTGAAAACCTTCTGGAAGACAACAAAGACAAAGGAGCCTATTACACTCCCAAGGAGATAGTTCATTATATGTGCCAGGAGAGTTTAATTGAGTATTTATGCACCAGTCTTGAAATTGAGGATGAAGAGAAAGAAAAGGAAGCCCTTACGGTTTTAATAAAAAAGAAAGAGATAGATGATATTTTGGAGCCTGAATTAGAAAATGTAAATCTTGCTTTAGACAAGGTAAAGATATGTGATCCGGCTATTGGTTCCGGGGCATTTCCAATGGGTTTGCTAAAGGAGATCTTTTCTATTAAGCAATTACTCTATACCGATGAACATGGAAACACCGAAGGTTTTGACGCTTCTGCTGTTAAACTGAATATCATACAAAACAGCATTTACGGTGTGGATATTGAAAAAGGAGCAGTTGACATTGCGCGTTTGCGTTTCTGGCTCAGTTTAGTCGTTGATGATGAAGTGCCCAAACCTTTACCAAACCTTGATTATAAGATTGTGGTAGGCAACTCCCTGGTTAGTAAACTTGGTGATGATATTATTGATATTGACTGGAGTTTGAATGAAACCGAACAAGGACTATTTGGTTCCGAACTGGCTATACAAAAGACAGAACTTCTAAATAAGATTTTTAATGAGCAGAAGCGATTTTTTAATCCCAAGAGTGATAAGAAAAAGTTGGCTGTCGAAATAAGGAATCTTAAGATTGATCTTCTTATTAACCAGCTGGAGTTAATGGTGAAAACAAAAGGTCTGGAAAAAACTTACTCAGTAACAGGCAGAGAACTAAAAAAACAGACTCAGCTTTTACTGGAAACACAAGGCTGGAAAAACCAGATACAAAAATTAAAACAACTTAAATTCAATCCTGATGAGCCATTACATTTCTTTGACTGGAAGCTCGATTTTCCGGAAGTGATGAATGAAAAACTTGCGGAGAGGGGGGGATTCGATATTGTGATTGGGAATCCGCCGTATGTAGAGGCGAAAAAATTAAGGGAAGTATCTATACACTTGAAAAATTACTCAGTTTATGCAGGTACAGCTGATTTGAGCAGTTATTTCTTTGAGCGGGGAATAGAACTTTGTAAAGAATCTGGTCACCTGTGCTTTATCAATACTAATAAGTTTTTTAATACTGGTTATGGTAAGCCTCTACGTTCATATTTGCTTCAAAATGAAATTAAACGAGTTATCAACTTTGAGCAAGTTGAGGTGTTTGAAAATATCTTAGTATCAAGTGTTATCATAGGCATTCGAAAAATATTTTCTAACTATAATGCTTTTGGGTACAAGAAATTCTATAAATTGAAAAACACAGAATTCGTTAATAAATTTGTGTCAGAAGTTCAATATCCTGAAAAATACAATCAAAATGATTTGACGAATGATGAGTGGTCTTTTGCAGATACGACAAATTTGATATTAAAAGCAAAGATTGAGTCGAAAGCAAAATCCTTAATAAATTTTCATGGAGTTGAAATTTATCGTGGTGTTACAACAGGATATAATCCAGCATTTATTATTTCAGATGAGCGAAAAAATGAGTTGGTTAATAAAGATGGGAAAAGTAGGTCATTAATTAAATCTCTCTTACAAGGGAGAAATATCAGAAAGTGGCTTTACAATGACTCTGATGATAATTTGATTTTTACAAAGCAAGGAACAAATATTGAAAACTTTCCTTCAATTAAAGAACATCTTTTTGTCCATTTTGAAGATCTAAAGCCAAGAAATCATGGGGAAACAGGTGGAAGAAAACCAGGGAGTTACAAATGGTTTGAAATTCAAGACAATACTGCTTATTATCCTGAGTTTGAAAAGCCTGAAAAAATTGTCTGGGGATTAACTGCGGATAAGTGGGCCTTTGCATATGATGATAAGCAACATTATCTGCCCAGTAATGGATATATTTTAACAAGTGAGAAAATCCCAATAAAATATTTGCTTGGCCTTTTGAATAGTAATCTTTTAAGATATTATTTTGGTTTTATTGGCGTAATGACAGCTGGAGGAGCCTATACACTAAAACACGCGACTATTCAGCAATTGCCAATTATTTTAGTAGAAAATCCACAGATAATTATTGATAAAGTTAATCAAATCCTCTCTTTCAAGTCCAATGGTGAAGACATTAAGACTTTGGAACAAAAGTTAAATCTCATGGTTTACAAGCTTTACGAACTTACTTATGATGAGTGTAAAATAGTTGACCCAGAAATAGAAAAGTTGATAAGTAGGGAGGATTATGATAGGATGGGGATTGAGGAGTTGGGGGAGTATGAGATAGAATCCAAATATTAAATAGTATATAATTATCTCGGTTTTTCTTAAGAATGGAATTATCAGTTCAACAACCATTAGAGTACAAAAACATTTTTGATAACGATGAATTATCGGTAGAGGAGATTTTATTTGATGTAGGTAAAATGCGTCTTATTGATATTGCTATTTTTCTATTAAAAATCTCTAATCCTCTTCACGAGTTTTCTGATCCAAGAATATTTCTTGAGAAATTCTTTTGTGAGCAAAACAATCATTTTGCAAATAATGTATATAATAATATCCAAAAGATTGAAAGAGAAGAAAACTGTACTATAAGCATTACAAATACTCTTAGTAGTCTCATGTTTTTTGAATACGCAATAATGTCACCAAAGAATGATATTGATTTACATGAAGCAGAAATTGAGATGCGGGTATTCAAAGCATATTTATTAATAAACAGAGTTGTTATTGAGAAGCATGATATTCTATTAGAACAAGTTAATTCTATTGATGAAAGAGAGAAAATGGTTTCCTTACTTTTTGGGATTTCCCTTCCTATTTCAGATTTTATAAATTATCAATTATCAAGAATATTTATATCACAATTTGTTAGATCAGTATTTTTCTTTGAATACTGTGAAGCATATCTCCCTAAGCATCTTGAAAATTTTTTAGATTATTTTGATTGTTCAAATTGGAGAGATTATTTAAAAATTATCATATCTCTGATATTTCCTGCAATTAAGATGCAAAATGATGTTACGGGTGTTATAAAGGTTCCTTCAGATGATAATTTCGATAGAAAGAATCATTTATTTAGTTCTTTAGCAAGACAACAAGTTGTTTTTGAAGATGATGAAAATGCTGATTTCAAAATTCTTAGAAATCAGCCATTATACAAAGTAGACGAAGGCATTTTTAGGGTAATTGTTGATGTGTTTCTTGTTGAGAAGCCTTACAAAAGCTTATATTTTAAGTTTTCTAAGATTAATGATACACTCGAAAGACAGTATAAGATTAAAAATTTTAGAAGCGAGTTCTGTAATTCATTTTCTGAAAAATACTTATTTTATAGAGTTATCAAAAGATCTTTTGGGGATAAGTATATCCAAATGAGTGGAGATGATTTTAAAGCAAAGGGTCTTGAAGGTGAACCTGATTACTATGTAAGAAATGGTAATAAAATATTCTTATTTGAATCCAAGGATATCTTAATTAATGCTTCAATAAAGGGCTCTTATGATTTTAATAAAACTATTAATGAACTGAGAATCAAACTCGTCTATGATCCTAAGAATGATAAGAAAGTAGGAGTTTGTCAGCTTGCAAATAGTATTATTAAAATTCTTAAAAAGCAATTGCCTGATAACAAATATAAAGCAGAAAACTTGATAATTTACCCAATATTAGTTTTACATGAGAGGATGTATTCTGTGGAAGGATTGAATTATTTTGTTAATAAATGGTTTTTTGAAGAACTTGACAATATATTAAAGAATACTTATCCATATAATAAGATTAAGCCTCTTGTTGTGATAGATATTGACACTTTTGTTTTGTACCAAGATTTGCTAGGAAATCGAACAATTCAGTTTGAGGAATTATTAAATCAATATTATTCATTCATAAGATTTGACCCAGATAAAAAGTATAAAGATGAAGTTCATTATGAACAGGCCATGTATCAACAGTATAGATCATTTAGGCATTTCTCTGAAGCGATTTTTAATAAATATAAATGGGTTCCTAAGATTGTTAGAGAATGTGGAGGAAAACTGTTTGAATAGGGAAATTAATAAAGAACTCGAACTTAATGACATAAATATTAAGCAGAAATGTGGAAAAATTATAAACACTGGATTACATTTATATTAATTGCCATTGTTGCCATCCTTGTTTGGAGATCAACATTTTATATCATTTCATTTTTTAATGACACTTATTTTCCTGGTTCTAAGCCTAATAATCCAACTTATGGTGAGTTAGGAGATATGTTTGGGGTAGTAAATGCTATATTTTCCGGTTTGGCTTTTGCAGGAATTATAATCACAATATTACTACAAAAAGCTGAATTGACAGAGCAAAGAAAAGAATTGTCTGAAACTAGAAAGGAATTTCAAATAAACCGATTTACCAACATTATTTTTAAACAAGTGGAAAGGATTGATAATACAGTTAAAAATCTTCAGTTTAAATACATTGATGGAGATATTTTTCAGGGTATTTTAGGAATTTATAAATTAAATCAACTATATAGTGAGCTTGATAGTGAATCTTTACAGAATCAATTTCATTTTAATTCAATACTAAAATCCATGAATAATAATTATAGTTCTGTTTTAGAACTATCCTCTGTGGTTGAGGACTCTTCCAAAGTAATTGAAAGGATCATAAATAATTCTGATTTAACAGATAAAGTTAAAAATAAATTAGTGTTTGTTTACAAGAATAACATAGGAAAAGAGGTGCTCAATTATATTGATAATATGTATAAAATAATAGAGTTCCATACTTCCTTTGACAAGAATCGATCAATAACTGTTGATACTAAAATAATTGAAATTGTTACTGATGCAAAGAAACAAATAAATAAAGTTGGTGAGTTATAAATAATTAACCATGGAGATATTAATTGATAAAGGTTTTAATGAATCGCCGTGTTATGATATAAGTCGGTTTTATAAATCAAATAACTTTTATGTGATGGACAATCATGGCGCGGCACTATGGGCTTGGCTTCAGCATGTAAAGCCTGATCAATTCTATAGGTTAATCCATATTGATAGGCATTATGATACTCTTGCTGTAAATATTGAGTTTTGGATGGATTCTTTACCAGAAAACTTAAGTGAAGTATCTATTGAAGAATTTTATTCAATCCAATGTGATATTGAGAATGTCAAATATCAAACAATACGATGGGACAATTATATTCCTATTTTTGATAGATTATATGGAGAAAATATCAAGAGTTATATTTTTTACACTCATCGCCAAGGAAACACTAAGACAAAAGCACTCGATCAAAACAAAGTTCAAGAATTTCAACATGATTCATTGATTATAAATCTTGAAAGATTAATTAAGGAGTTTGAAGGAAAGACTATTTTAAATCTTGATATTGATTATTTTTTTCTATGTCAAGATGATAAGTACTTTCAGCTATTTTCTGATGAAGCATTGGATGTACTTTTTAAACAAATTCAACATTGTTATCTTGAAACAGATAAAATTGAAGTTTTTACAGTAGCACTAAGTCCAGATTGCTGTGGTGGGTTATCCAATTCATTAAGGATTTATAATAAACTCGCTAAGATGTTAGGATTAGAATTAATCATAAAATAGACGAAATATAGTCCTAGAAAAATAAATCATTTTCAAAAAGATCAATCTTATTCAGGAAAGGTCAAAATCGATTATCGAACAACGAACACCCAATGTCCAACACCGAAGTGTTTCCTTCATCATTCGATGTTGGATGTTCGATATTCGACATTTAAGCTGCCGCCTGCCACTGCTGCTGCCATTTCTTTTGCTCCACAAGCACCCCGTCAATTCATTTCAGGGTTTCCATCCCCTCGTACCTCGGGGATTTAACCCGTATTTTCACTGCCATTGCTATTTTTTCAACACTCAACACTCAATATTAAATATTCAATGTTCAACAATCAATAATCAACACTCAACATTCAATATTCAATATTCAACAATCAATAATCAACATTCAATATTCAATATTCAACAATCAACATTCAACATTCAATATTCAATATTCAACAATCAATAATCAACATTCAACATTCAACATTCAATATTCAATATTCAATATTCAATATTCAACAATCAATAATCAACAATCAATATTCAACAATCAATAATCAACACTCAACACTTTCTTCACTGCCTACTGCCGACTGTCTACTGCCGACTGCTACTGCCACTGCCACTGCTACTGCCACTGCTACTGTTCTACCAGCGCCCCCTTAATAATTTTCTCAACCACAATCCCGTCAAGCAATGTGGAGATACCACAATAAGCACATAGAGTGGCTGGAGTTTTGAGTGAGTAAAGCATCGAGTGACTGAAACATTTATTGTAGAAGCATCAATATTATTCTATAAATTTGTTAAATTTGCACCAGCCTTTAGCGGCATCTCTTAGTTTGAAGTATTGATGTAACTGATTTCAAATAAGGTAATTAATAATCAATATTAATAATTAATCATTAATAATTAACAATTATCAGTAATATGGCAACAGAAGGAAAGAATTTTTACATTGAAGCAGCACAACGTTCACAAAAATGGCATCAGGATTACATAAAAAGGATGAAGGAATGTCGTTTTGATACGATAGCAACGCATGGTGTATACTCTATGCAGGAGGCTCTGGATTTTAACCAGGGTTCAATAATAGAACCCATGTACATGTCATCATCACAGGTATACCGTGATGCTGATGAAATGGAAGCAGCTTTAGCATATGAAATACCAACATGGTGTTATTCAAGGATAGGGAATCCAAGTATGTATTATCTTGAGGGTGTTTTAGCACTTCTCGAAACTTACGGTACAGATGTCGACGCATCATGCTGTGCTACCTCTTCAGGAATGGCTGCTATTCAAAGTGCTGTTGATCCGTTTCTGGTGGTTGAACCCGGTCAGGCACAAAAGCCTATTAATTTTGTCGCTACTGCCCAACTTTATGGTGGAACATTCCAACAGTTTGGAATAAGAAAACATCAGGAAAAAAATATTGAATGGAGAAAGATAATTAATTCAAATGATATGGATGAATGGGCATCCAAAATTGATGAAAACACACGCTTCCTTTATGGAGAGATGCCTAGTAATCCGGGACAAGCTTTCTTTGATCTTGAAAAGGTTGCTGAACTAGCTCATAGGCATGGTATACCTATGATTGTTGATGCAACAGTTGCTTCTCCGGCTCTTCTTCGCCCCCTGGCTCATGGAGCAGATATTGTTGTACAATCTGTAACAAAATCATTAACAACAAGCGGATTTGGTATTGGTGGTGCAGTAATCGCAAGGAAAAATCTTCCCTCTACGATTGATAATGATGGGATGAAAGCCGATTTTGGAATGTATATAAAAGCTCTTCCAAACAGGGATAATGGCCCAAATCTTTCCCCAATGAATTGTATACTCTCATTGAATGATATCAGGACGTTGAGGTCTAAGATGGATTTGATGAGCAGAAATACCATGGCAGTCGCAAAGTTCCTTGAACAACACAAACATATTGAAGGGGTTGATTACCTCGGACTGGAGTCTCACCCATTACACGAATTAGCATCTAAATATCTTGTACTTGTAGATTCAGAGTTTGATGATATATATAATAAAAAGGTGAACAGGTATGGCCACCTTATGTCATTAAGAGTGAATGGAGGAGCACAGGCAACCAGAGATGTTTTTGATGCCTTTCAAAGAATATTCCGTGCAACAGATCTTGGCAGGATTAAAACTGTTGCTACTATTCCGGCTATCTCAACACATTCGCAGCAAGGAGAAGATGGTAGAATAGAAGCAGGTATTTCCTCTAACCTTATAAGACTTTGTGTTGGAGCAGAACATCCGGATGATGTTATAAAAGATCTGGATCAGGCTTTGTCTGTCCTTGATGGAAAAAAGATCACATCTACTTCACCTGAGTTTTCTGCCGGTGGCGCTTCTTCAGCTACTTTAACCAGGTAAGTATTTAGAGTACTTAAAGTGCCTTGAGTATTTAGAGTGCCTTGAGTATTTAAAGTACTTTAAGTTCATAAAGTTATTATTATATGAAAGATTCTATATTGTTTTATTCGACAAACTTGAAGGCTGAGCGGGTTACTTTCAGTGAAGCTTTATTGAAGGGGTTGGCACCGGATAAGGGATTGTATATGCCGGAAGAGATCCCGACTTTTACTAAGGAGGAGATCAAAAGTTTTTCGGGTAAAGAATACTATGAGATCGCCTTTGAGATTGGGAGAAAGTTTTTACATGGGCAGATTGCAGATGACGAGCTACTGGCAATCGTGAAAGATTCTTATAACTATGATGTCCTGCTGGAAAAGGTGTATGATAATAAATATGTCATGCGCCTTGATCAGGGTCCAACAGCATCATTTAAGGATTTTGCTGCCAGGATGATGGGACGACTGATGAACTACTATCTTAATAAAGAGGGCAGGGGTATAACAATTTTAACGGCAACATCAGGAGATACCGGAAGCGCAATTGCAAATGCTTTCTATGGACTTGATAATATAAAAGTTGTGGTCTTATTTCCTGAGACTGAAGTTACCAATCGTCAGCGAAAACAAATGACTACATTGGGAAGAAATATCCGGGTCATTGCCATGAAAGGGAAATTTGATGATTGTCAGGCATTGGTGAAAGAAGCATTCACTGACCCTGATCTTGATTATCTGAAGCTTTCTTCGGCTAATTCAATAAATATCGGAAGGTTGGTGCCACAGATTGTATATTATTTTTATTCATTTGCGAAATTGAGATCAGGAGAAAATAATGAGGAAGTTATTTTTTCTATACCATCAGGTAATTTTGGAGATATGATGGGCGGCATTTTTGCAAAGAATATGGGGCTCCCTGTTAAAAAATTTATTATTGCGACAAATCAAAATGACGAGTTCCCGGAATTCATGGATATAGGAAAATATGAGAAAATAGAGCCTTCATATAACTGTATTTCAAGTGCTATGAATGTTGGGCATCCAAGTAATTTATCCAGGTTAATTGCTCTTTACGGTGGTGTGATGGATGAAAAAGGAAACATTAGCCAAATGCCGGATATGGAGAAGATGAGAAAAGATATTTTCTCAATAAGTATTAAGGATGATGCTACACAGCAAACTATAAAAGAAGCTTTTAATAAACACAAGCTTATCCTTGAACCACATGGAGCTGTGGGGTGGAATGGATTAATGAGATATCTGGAAAATAATAATGAGAAATCGAGCCAGCTCTGTATCTCCCTGGAAACTGCTCATCCGGCAAAATTTCCAGAGAAGATCAATGAGCTTCTTGGGCTTAACCCTGACTTACCTGATAGTCTTAAAGGACTGGAGGAAAAAGAGGAGCAATTTGATAAACTTGATAATGATTATTTGGAGTTTAAGGCTTTTTTAAAAGAAAATTATTAAACTTGAAATTAGAAATTAGAAACTCCAAACTCCAAACTATAACTCATACCTTATAACTCTTAACTCATAATCCATAATTCATAATTCATATGAAGTATATTATAATCCTCGGTGATGGCATGGCTGGTTATCCTATAAAGGAATTTGGAAACAAAACTTCTTTAATGGCTGCAGAAACACCCAATATTGATACCCTGTGTAAGAAAAGCAGATGTGGAAAGCTTATCACTGTTCCTGCGGATATGCCTCCCGGAAGTGAGATTGCAAATATGGCTGTTTTAGGTTATGATGTAAAAAAAGTATATCAGGGCAGGGGAGTGCTAGAGGCTGCAAGCATGGGAGTTAAGATCGAGGATAATGATCTTGCAATGAGGTGTAATCTGATCTGTATAGAAGATGATAAAATAAGAAATCATTCTGCTGGTCATATAAGCAATGGAGAGGCACATAAGTTGATCACGACTTTAAGAAAAGAGTTAGAAACTGACGAAGTTAAGATATACCCGGGGGTTAGCTATCGACATTTATTAGTATTAAAAAATGCTGAAAATAATATCGCATGCACGCCTCCTCATGATGTGCCGGGAACACCATTTAAAGATGTTTTGGTAAAACCTACTGGAACTGATGCTTCAACTACTGATGTTGTGAATAGTTTAATCCTTAGATCTCAGGAGATATTAAATCAGCATCCTATAAATAAAAAGAGGATATCTGAGGGTAAAGATCCTGCGAATTCAATATGGCCATGGTCACCAGGGAATAAGCCGGACATGGATACCTTACAAAATATCTATGGGGTTTCAGGAGCTGTGATATCAGCTGTTGATCTTTTATATGGGATAGGGAAATATGCCGGTATGAAAGCAATCAAAGTAGAAGGATCAACAGGCTTGTATGATACAAACTATGAAGGTAAAGCAAAAGCTGCTGTAAATGCCTTAAAGGATGTTGACCTGGTTTACCTGCATATTGAAGCTAGTGACGAGGCAGGTCATGAAGGCGATCATGAATTGAAGAAAAAGACAATAGAATATCTTGATAGTCGTGTGGTGAAATACATAATGGAAGAAACCACAAAAATGGACGAAGATGTTACCATTGCACTACTCCCTGATCATCCAACACCATGCGAACTCAGAACACATACGCATGATCCCGTTCCCTTTCTTATTTACCATCCCGGCACTCCAGGCGATAATGTATCTAAGTATAATGAGGAAACTACCAAAAACGGTCACTATGGAATCCTCAAAGGTGCTGAATTTATGCAAGCGTTACTTAGAGAATAGAGGTGAGAGATGGGTTATTAATTTTTTTCTCACAATCTCATGTCTCACATTCTCATAATCTTTTTAAAACATACCTCGCCATATTACGGGTTTTTTGTTCGAGATAGATTTTTTTATTGGAGATGACTCTGTCAATGGTTTCCTGATCATAGTGTCGTATACTTGCCAGTTCAAGCCCGGTATTAAAAAATATCTTGTATTTATTTCCCAGCTTTTCCCGTAAGTGATAAATTTTATTTTTATTATGGTCAATACAAACAGAGAAGTTTATAGCTGAAGTTTGCATGAGATTGATCTTAATTCCCAAATCTGCAAATATTCCAAATATCTCACTCAGTTTGTCTTCCATGATAAATGAGAAATCTCTGGGAGAAATTGAAATTAAGGTCTGATCCATTTTGAAGATGAATGAGGGGATAAGGTCATCATTATCGCTATTTTTGTTTATCAGTGTTCCGGGGCTTTCAGGAGTGATAAATGATTTTATGTATAGGGGGATATGTTTGTTTTCTAAAGGCTTAATTGTTTTTGGATGAATAATTTTTGCCCCATAATATGACAATTGAATCGCTTCCCAATATGAAATATTGTCCAGTTTTTTTGTGTTTTCAAACCATTCCGGATCAGCATTTAAAATCCCGGGGACATTTTTCCAGAAAATAACTTCTTCAGCAGATAATATATTCGCAAAAATAGCTGCCGTGTAGTCAGATCCTTCTCTCCCTAGAGTTGTTGTGGATCCGTCAGAAGCTCCAGATATAAAACCCTGAGTAATATATTTTGAGGTATCTTTAAAAGTAAAATACTGTTTGCACAGACTTTCTGTTAACTCCCAGTTTACGTTGGCTTCGCGATATTTCTGATCTGTTTTCAGGCAATTCCTGACATCAACCAATTTACATTCTGCTTTTTCCCTATTCAGATATTCGCTGATTATTGTTGTTGATAGAATCTCACCAACAGATACTATTTGGTCGTACAGGAAGTCAAAGTTTCCTGTCTTGGATTTTGATGTTTGCGCTTTTAGATTTCCGAAAATGTTTTCAATATTACTATAGATTTCATGATCCATTGCCGGAAACAGATCATTGACTATTTGGGAGTGAAATTCCTTTATAAGATTGAATTGCGAGTCAGTTGTTAAGTTAGAATGATAGATGTCAACAAGTTTTTCAAGCTCATTGGTCATTTTTCCCATAGCAGATACAACAACGACAATGTTATCATCATAGGAATCCAATATTTTCTTTAGACGCCTAATGGATTCTGCATCTTTAATTGAAGCACCACCAAATTTAAATACAAACATATTATTAAATCCTAAACTAAAACCAATCATTAGCCATTATCAAGTGCTCCGCTATCTGCACCGCATTCGTGGCCGCCCCTTTCCTAAGGTTATCGGAAACTATCCACATATTAACTGTATTTGGTTGCGAAAAGTCTTTTCTGATCCTTCCAACAAAAACATCATCTCTATTTTCTGATAAAACCGGCATCGGGTAAATATTATTTTCAACATCATCCTGAACTATAACACCCTCAGTATTGCTTAAAATAGATTTTATATTATCAATATTTATTGAATTATGGAATTCGATATTTACTGCTTCCGAATGTCCTCCTACGACAGGGACTCTTACAGCAGTAGCTGACACTTCTATGTTTTTGTCTAGTATTTTTTTTGTTTCATTAACCAGCTTGATCTCTTCAGAAGTGTATCCATCATCAGAAAACTCACCACAATGCGGCAAACAATTTTTATCTATGGGATACGGATATGCCATTTCACCTTTTATTCCTTTTCTTTCATTTTCCATCTGATTTACAGCACCAACTCCTGTTCCTGTTACAGATTGATATGTAGAAACAACAACTCTTTTGATCTTATATTCATAATGCAATGCTGCAAGTGGAACTAACAATTGAATTGTTGAGCAATTTGGATTAGCAATTATCTTATCACTTTTTGTTAGTTCTTTGCCATTAATTTCAGGAATTATAAGTTTTTTATCAGGGTCCATTCGCCAGGCCGAAGAATTATCAATTACAATAGTTCCCACAGCGGCATATTTCTCTGCCCATTCCAACGAGACTTTCGATCCTGCAGAAAATAATGCAATGTCAGGCTTTTCGTTTACGGCCGTCTCATTATCAGTAATTTTATACTCTTTACCCGAAAAAGTAATTGTTTTTCCAACTGACTTTTCAGAGGCTACAGCCAATAGCTCAGTCACCGGAAAATTTCTCTCTTCCAGAACTTTTAGGAATACTCCTCCAACTAAACCCGTTACTCCGACAACCGCAACTTTCATTAGAAAAAATTACTTTTTTGTTTCAGTGTTATTAATTAACTTTTTCTTTGTGGTTCTTAGTGTCTTCTTTGTGAATCTTCGTGGAATAGCTATTACACAGAGAAACACGGAGAATACACAGAGTTTCACAGAGAATGCACTAATCTATTTGTTAATAATTTGAGCATCAAAAGTAAAAAATAAGGCTGATAAGAGGAAATAAAAATGAAAGAAATTCTTATTAGTGATATTTGGGAATATTGTATTAAATTTGGTTTCAGGTTTTATCTTAATAAATATTTCATGATAGAAAATAATTTCAAAAACAAAACAGTCTTTATATCTGGTGCTTCCCGTGGTGTTGGGAGAGCTACTGCAATACATTTTGCAAAGCTTGGGGCAAGAGTTATTGTTCATTACAATAATAATCATTCGGAGGCAGAAAAGACCCTGAATGAATTGGATGCCGGGTCACATCTGATTAAACAATGTGATATTAAAGATTCAGAAGCTATCAGGAGAATGGTGGATGAAATAATTCATGAGACAGGAAAGATTGATGTTCTTGTGAATAATGCTGGGATTTATGAGGAGATTGATATTAAAACTGTTGATTACACACAATGGGAGGATCACTGGAATAAAAATATTTATACGAATTTGATAGGGCCGGCAAATCTGTCTTATCTTGTTATTAAAAATATGATAAAGAATGGAGGAGGGAAAATTGTGAATGTCTCTTCCAGGGGTGCTTTTCGTGGTGAACCAACTTCGCCTGCTTACGGTGCCAGTAAAGCAGGAATGAATTCTATGGGTCAATCAATGGCTAAAGCTCTTGCAAAGGATAATATTTATGTTTACACAGTTGCACCGGGTTATATTGAAACCGACATGGTTACTGAAATTATGGCAAGTGAAGTGGGTGATGAAGTCAAGGCACAAAGCCCTCTAAACAGAATATCCAAACCTGAAGAAATTGCAAATCTAATTGTATTCCTTGCTTCTGAAGGAACTGATTATATGACGGGTTGCATAGTGGATATTAATGGAGCCTCATACTTAAGATCATAGTTTATTACATCTAGCTAAGAAATGCAAAAATTATGAGTGCCTAGAATGACTAAAGTTAATTCTAGTTCATTCGTAATTCTAGCTCATTTTAGTCATTTCCCCACGTCTGACATGAACACATCAAATTCCTATCCCCATACGCATCATCTATCCTGGTAACCGCAGGCCAATATTTATCTTCATATAATCCTTTAACTGGAAATGCAGCTTTTTGCCTGGAATAAGGATAGTTCCATTCATCAGAGGTCACCATTTTGTATGTGTGGGGTGCATTATGAATTACGTTTGAATCTTTTGAAGCAGATCCATCTTCGATTTCCTGAATTTCTTTATGAATTGCAATCATTGCATCACAGAAACGATCTAATTCTGAGAGAGGTTCACTCTCGGTTGGTTCCACCATCAGTGTTCCATGAATTGGAAAAGCAACAGTTGGAGCATGAAATCCATAGTCCATAAGCCTTTTGGCGATATCAATTGCCTGTACTCCAGCAGTTTTATGGAAATCATTGCAGTCCAGAATCATTTCATGAGCTATTCTTCCGTTAACACCAGTATAATATATCTTGTAATATTTTTCCAGTCTTGCTTTTATATAGTTGGCATTGAGGATTGCCACTTTTGTAGCTTCAGTAAGGCCTTCACCTCCCAATAATTTTATATATCCATAAGAAATTGGAAGTATCATTGCGCTTCCAAAAGGTGCTGATGAAACTGAAGTGATCCCTTTTTCGCCTCCTGTGTTAACAAAAGTATGTTTTGGCAGGAAAGGAGCAAGATGTGCAGCAACCCCAATAGGTCCAACACCGGGTCCTCCTCCTCCATGAGGAATCCCAAAGGTCTTGTGTAAATTCAAATGACATACATCAGCTCCAATGATGCCGGGGTTTGTAAGCCCGACCTGTGCATTCATATTAGCACCGTCCATGTATACCTGACCACCATTATCGTGAATAATACTGATCACTTCCAGTATAGCTTCTTCATATACACCATGTGTTGAAGGATATGTAACCATAATTGCGGATAAATTCTCTTTGTGTTCCTCGGCTTTCCTTTTCAGATCAACAACATCAATATTTCCATTTTCATCACAATCAACAATAACTACTTTCATTCCGGCCATTATAGCACTTGCAGGGTTTGTACCATGAGCTGACTTTGGAATCAGAACAATATTCCGTTGCTTATCACCATTACTATGATGATATGCCCTGATTGTCATTAATCCGGTATACTCGCCAGCTGCTCCTGAATTTGGTTGAAAACAGATCTTAGAAAATCCAGTAATAGTGCATAAGTCCTTACCAAGTTCATCAATAAGACTTAAGTATCCTTCAGCTTGATTTTTGGGAACAAAAGGATGAATTGCGCCGAATTCAGGCCAGCTAACAGGAAACATCTCTGCAGCAGCATTAAGCTTCATCGTGCATGAACCCAAAGGGATCATTGAATGGTTTAATGACAGGTCTTTTATCTCAAGTTTTTTTAAGTAACGCATCATTTCTGTCTCTGAATGATAGCTGTTAAAAACTTCATGGTTAAGAAAATCAGAATTACGTTTGAGGTTTTCCGGAAGCTTGCATGTTTGTTCACAATCATCAGATACACAGATAAATTTCATGAATTCTTTCCCGGCCGCATTAGCGAAAATCAATAAGATATCATTTACATCTTCAATACTTGTTGTTTCATCCAGGCTCAAGCCAATAGTTGTATTGTTGATGTAACGAAAGTTCATTTTACTATCAAGAGCAGCAATTCTGATTTTGTCAGTATTAATACCTTCCAGAAGTTGAATTTCAAGAGTATCAAAGAAATACTGATTCAACTGTTTATATCCATATCTTTCTACTTCCTGGGATACAATATGTGTGAGGTTATGAATGTTCTTAGCGATCATTTTTAAACCTTCAGGGCCATGATAGGCAGCATACATGCCCGCCATAGAAGCGAGTAATGCCTGTGCGGTGCAAATATTTGATGTCGCTCTTTCTCTTTTGATATGTTGTTCCCTGGTTTGCAGGGCCATCCTAAGAGCTCTGTTCCCTTGAGCATCAACAGAAATACCAATTATCCTTCCAGGTAAATTTCTCTTGAATTTTTCAGTTGTAGCGAAATAGGCTGCATGAGGTCCGCCAAATCCCATTGGAACACCAAATCTTTGAGATGAACCAAACACCACATCTGCTTCCCATTCGCCTGGAGGTGTCAATAAAACCAAGCTTAACAGATCAGCTGCTACGGCAACAACTGCACCATTATTATGAGCATTTTTTACGAATTCTGAGTAATCTGTAATTGCTCCCTTTTGTGTTGGGTACTGAACGATTGCTCCAAAAACTTTATCATCAAAAATAAAATCCTTGTGATCACCAAAAATAAGTTCTATACCTAAAGGCCCTGATCTGGTTTTTAATATCTCAATACTTTGAGGGAAGAGATCATTCGAGACAAAAAACTTATTAGCAGAATTTTTTACTGCAGCTCTGGGTCGGGAATTAAAAAACATTGTCATAGCTTCAGCTGCTGCTGTGCCTTCATCAAGCAAAGAAGCATTAGCTATTTCCATCCCTGTAAGATCAGATATCATTGTCTGAAAGTTTAGTAAAGCTTCAAGTCTTCCTTGTGAGATTTCGGACTGATATGGAGTATAAGAGGTATACCATCCTGGATTTTCAAGTACATTTCGCAGTATTACTCCTGGTGTTATGGTGTTGTAATAACCAAGGCCGATGTACGTCTTGAATATTTTGTTTTTCTCTCCAATCTGTTTGATGTGGTTTAAGTACTCATATTCATTTAGTCCTTCCGGTAAGTTCAAAGCCTCTTTCATCCTTATGGAAGCAGGAATTGTTTCATCAATTAATTGATCCATTGAAGAGATGCCAATTGTTTCCATTATAGAATCTACATCAGCCTTAGCCGGACCATTATGCCTTTTTACGAAATTATTGGTAATCATTATCTTAAATTTTTATAAATTATTTAGCTTGAGATATTTTTTTAAGAATCTGGCAAATATAAATATATTTAAAAAGCAAAAACATTTCAGGATACAATTGTTAATAATTTTTAAATTTTTGCAAAAAAAAAAACGCCATATTGAGTAATATAGCGTTTTTTTTAATTTTTCTTAAAATTGATTATTCATTGATCCTCATTTTATAGAATGAGCGATAAACGAAAATCAGTCCAATAATCAGGAATCCAATCCCAAAATAAGGTGCAATATCCCTGAATTGTGCGGCAAGAGCAATTTCCAGGGCTAGTAAGCCAAATAATGTAGTAAATTTAATAACAGGATTTAGGGCCACTGAAGAAGTATCCTTATAAGGGTCACCAACAGTATCGCCAACTACGGCAGCATCATGAAGAGGAGTGCCTTTTTCTTTCATGTCGACTTCAATAACTTTTTTCGCATTATCCCATGATCCACCGGCATTTGCCATGAAGATTGCCTGGTACAAGCCAAAGAAAGCTATAGAAATCAAATAGCTTATAAATAATGACACCGGGGCTGCATAACTGAGTTTGTCAGCTTCACTCAGGGATGCTTCAAATCCTGTTGGGGCTGCCAGGAAAGCAAAAGCCAGGGCGAAAGTAAATATGACAATAAAAATATTCCACATTCCTTTTTGTGCATAAACTGTACATATCTTAACAACAGATTTTGATTTCTCAACACTTGCTTTTTTCTCAGCATTGGGATCAAGGTTAATATTATCTTTTATATATTCAGTTGCCCGTGCAGCTCCAGTAGTAACTGCCTGTATCGAAGCACCTGTGAACCAATATACGACTGCACCTCCTAAAAGAAAACCAAAAATTGTGTATGGATTCAGCAGGTTTAGGATTTGTTCAGGTTCAACACCTAAAGTATGTTTAATAACCAGTACAAGGGAGAAGATCATAGTGGTTGCACCTACAACAGCAGTTCCAATTAGTACTGGTTTGGCTGTAGCTTTAAAAGTGTTACCTGCACCATCGTTAGCTTCGAGGTAATATTTTGATTTTTCAAAGTCAGGTTTAAATCCAAAATCTTTTTCGATTTCTTCGCTGATGCCTTCTTGTTCTTCAATGAGAGATAATTCATAAATGGACTGGGCATTATCAGTAACCGGGCCATAACTGTCGACAGCAATGGTAACAGGCCCCATTCCTAGCATTCCAAAAGCAACAAGTCCAAAAGCAAAGACAGCCGGATAAATCATAAGATCAGTAAGGCCATATGTGCTGGCGATGTATGCAATGAACATCAATCCAAAGAATACCATGCCCTTCCAGAAAGCACTGAAATTTCCTGCAACAAGTCCTGATAAAATATTCAGTGATGCTCCTCCTTTTTTTGATGCCTCAACAATTTCATTTACATGCCTTGACTTCGGACTTGTGAACATTTTGGTAAACTCAGGTATAAGGGCTGCGCCCAGAGTTCCGACACTGATAATTACTGATAGTGTGATCCATAGATTATTTGGTAGGTGGCCAATGAAAAAATAACTTGCAATAAAAGTTACTATAATCGATAATATTGACGTTATCCACACCAGTGATGTTAGAGGCTTTTCAAAATCAAGATCATCAACATTATTATATTTAGCTTTTGTTAACGCACTATTAATCCAGAAGGAAATAATAGAAGTGAAGATCATTAATATTCTCATCACAAATATCCATGTTAACAATGTAACTTGATGCTCAATATTTGATACAGCAAGTAGGATAAAGGATATCAGGGCTACTCCTGTTACGCCATAGGTTTCAAATCCATCGGCTGTAGGACCAACACTATCACCGGCGTTATCACCAACACAATCAGCAATTGTTCCTGGGTTTCTGGGATCATCTTCACCAATCTTAAAAATAACTTTCATCAGGTCAGAGCCGATATCTGCAATTTTCGTAAAAATACCACCTGCGATCCTTAAAGCAGATGCAGCCAATGATTCACCAATTGCAAATCCAATAAAACTGGCGCCGGCATATTCACCGGGAACAAACAGTAATATTACAAGCATCATTATTAGCTCGAGGGAAATTAGTACTACACCGATACTCATTCCTGCATTGATAGGTATATTATGAAGTTTGATTGGCTTTTTCTCCAGTGAAGCAAATGCCATTCTGGAGTTTGCCAGGGTATTCATTCTGATCCCAAACCAGGCAACACTATAAGATCCGAGTATTCCTACAACTGTCCAACCAAGAATCATAAGCACTCCGCCTAAACCAAACCTAACATCTGAAAGCCATCCGAAGTAAAATGCAACAGCAGCACCGATAATGATAAATAAAATAAACAAAAAACGACCCTGCTGAATCAGATATGTCTTTGCAGTTTCAAATATTACCTGGGCTACATCCAGCATGGACTTGTGTGCCCTGATCTTTTTGATTTTCATGAATTGGTAAAGCCCGAAGATGAATCCGGCAAAGGTTATAAGGAACCCCCAATAAAGAATGTTCTGGGATTTAATGTCTTCAGGGATCTTTAAATCCGCTTCACTTGCAATAGAGAATATTGGAAGTAGTAAAATTGACAATAATAAATAAATCTTTTTCATTTAATTGGTTTATTGTTTGATAATTAATATAAATTTCTTTTGGCGCGCAAATTTAAAAAGTATTTTTGTAATTCAATGTATTTTAAGTAAAGATTTACCTTTTTTATTCAACAAATGATTAACAATCTACTATCGATCATTCTAAATTGTTGAGAAGTTTTTTATGTGAGAATAGCTATTTTCATAAATAAATTAATAATTTTGAATAGCCTAAAAAGAAATTTACTTATTTTAATGAAGAAGATTAAACTTAACATAGTTGGAATGTCATACAGCCAATCACAAAGTGGAGCTTATGCGCTAATACTTGGTGAAGTGGGCGGAGAGAGGAGATTGCCAATCATTATTGGCGGTTTTGAAGCCCAGGCAATTGCCATTGAACTGGAAAAAATGCATCCTACCCGGCCTTTGACACATGATTTGTTTAAGCGATTTGCAAGTGCATATAGTATTGTTATCAAGGAGGTGCTTATTAGTAAATTTTCTGAGGGTGTTTTTTATGCAGAACTGACCTGCGATGATGGAAGTGGAGAAAAGATCATTGATTCCCGAACTTCAGATGCCGTTGCTCTGGCCCTGAGATTTAATTGCCCTATTTATACATATGAATCAATATTGTCTGTTGCCGGTGTTGTTATGGAGGATGAACCTTCAGAAAAAGAAATCATGGAGAGTACTGAAGAAATTGAAGAAAGTAAATATAGTCAATATTCACTAAAAGAACTGCAGAAGTTGCTGAAGAAGGCGATTGAAAATGAAGAATATGAAAAAGCTTCACTGTTAAGAGATGAGATAAAGCAAAGGGAGTAAGCTTATAAATTTTCCCCCAACTCATCACTAATCACTAACCATTTTTTAATAATATTTTATGAGTAAAAAATTATCTATAACTGTTTTCTTAATTCTTATTATTCTTGGAGCATATTTTGTTCTTGGGCAGGAAACTGATGTAAATAACATTGCAAATACAAATGATTCTACAGAGCTTAATATTAATTCTGAAGAAAATATTGATGGAGAAATCATAGCTGCCAGTTCAATATTAGATGAAGAAACAACTTTGTTAGAGACTACAGAACATGTGCTGATTCCTAGTAAAGGCTTTGGACTAGAATCCCTTGGACGTGGTGCTCTTGGTATACTCACAATTCTTTTCCTTGCATTTATTTTTAGTACCAACAGAAGAGCAATTTCATGGAGGATAGTAATAATTGGCTTACTAATGCAATTGATAATAGCAATTGGAGTGCTTAGAGTTGATGCTGTAGAGAGTGTAATTGAGTTTATTAGTAAATTATTTGTTAAGGTTCTTGATTTTACTGAGAGCGGAAGTATTTTTCTGTTTGGTGATCTTATGAATGTTGAGTCATATGGCTTTATTTTTGCCTTTCAAATATTACCGACAATTATCTTTTTCTCAGCGCTGACCAGTTTGTTATTTTATTGGGGTATTATCCAGAAAGTAGTATACGCTTTAGCCTGGGTCTTGACTAAGGCTTTGAGAATCTCCGGTGCAGAAAGTTTATCAGCTGCTGGTAACATTTTTCTTGGTCAAACTGAATCGCCTTTGCTTATCAAAGAGTACCTTGAAAAAATGAACCGTTCTGAGATGAATCTGGTTATGGTTGGTGGCATGGCTACTATTGCAGGTGGTGTGATGGCAATATATATAGGTTTGCTTGGTGGAAATGATCCGGAAAGCCAGTTGCTCTTTGCCAAGCATCTGATCACTGCATCTGTTATGGCTGCCCCAGGTGCAGTTGTTGCAGCTAAGATGCTCGTACCACAAACTGAAGCCATTGAGAGTGAAATTAATATTACACGCGAAAAAATAGGATCTAATGTGTTGGAGGCTATTGCAAATGGAACTACACAAGGATTGAAACTTGCTGTTAACGTTGCAGCAATGTTATTGGTATTTTTGGCATTTATTGCAATGTTAAATTTTATTATGCTTAAAGTCGGTGATTGGACAAATCTAAATGACATAATTGCTGATTATACAAATGGACAATACAGCTACCTAAGTCTGCAATTTATTATTGGAATTATTTTATCACCTCTTGCCTGGCTTATTGGGATATGCCCACAGGATATGACCCTGGTTGCTCAACTTCTTGGTGAAAAAACTATTCTAAATGAATTAATTGCTTTCATCAGCCTAAAAGAATATATTACGGTCGGTGCATTTGCTCACGAAAAGTCAATTGTAATGACAACATATATTTTATGTGGTTTTGCAAATTTTGCATCCATTGGGATACTATTGGGAGGAATTGGTTCACTTGCACCCGGAAAAAGAACTATGTTGTCTAAACTTGGAATAAGAGCTTTGATTGGTGGTACTTTGGCTTCATTGCTATCTGCCACCATCGTTGGTATTATTCTTGGATAGTTTTTTAATTACGAATTACATGCTTCGACTTCAGCATGACAAGGATTACGAATAACAAATAACTTTTAGTTTACAGTGAAACAATACCTTAACCTATTACAACATGTTCTGGATAATGGAACTGAAAAGACTGACCGTACTGGTACAGGTACATTGAGTGTTTTTGGATATCAGATGAGATTTAACCTTCAGGATGGCTTTCCCCTTCTAACAACAAAAAAACTTCATTATCGATCTATCATACATGAATTATTATGGTTCCTTAATGGAGATACTAATATTAAATACCTTAATGAGAATGGGGTTAAAATTTGGAATGAATGGGCAGATACAAACGGAGATCTCGGGCATGTTTATGGTTTTCAGTGGCGTTCATGGCCGGGCTACGATGGGGAGTCCATCGATCAGATAAGCAGGGTTATTGATTCGATAAAAAAAAATCCTGATTCAAGAAGACATTTAGTTGTTGCCTGGAATGTAGGAGATCTGGTTAATATGGCCTTGCCGCCCTGTCATATTATGTTTCAATTCTATGTTGCTGATGGTAAGTTATCCTGTCACATGTACCAACGCAGCGCGGATATTTTTCTTGGAGTGCCATTTAATATCGCTTCTTACGCTTTATTAACAATGATGATGGCTCAGGCAACATCATTGAAACCCGGTGATTTTATTCATACTTTTGGAGATGCCCATATTTATCTTAACCATCTTGAGCAGGTAAAATTACAATTAACAAGAAACCCTTTTGATCCTCCTCGTTTAGTAGTCAATCCTGCTGTTAATGATATTTTTGGATTTAAATATGAAGATTTTAAGGTGGAAGATTATGAAGCACATCCGCATATAAAGGGAAAAATATCGGTTTAATTCATAGGACAGTATTTAGTAGGATTTAGTGTTTTAGTGCTTTTGTGGCGAAAAAAATAATGCCACTAAAACACAAAGGGGCTAAAAACCACAAAAAATTAATTGCAAGTTTTAATTAATAGAATTCAAACATTTTTCTGGTCTTTAAGAGACATTATAGTTATATAATATATGAAAAGGATATCAATAATTGTCGCAATAGCTGATGGCTATGCAATTGGAAAGGATAATGACCTGCTTTGTTATATCTCAGAAGATTTGAAGCGCTTCAAGAGATTAACAACAGGGCATAATATCATCATGGGAAAGAAGACTTTCGAATCTCTTCCTAAAGGTCCTTTGCCTAATCGCACAAATATTGTGATCTCGGATAATCCGGATGATAATTTTGAAGGTTGCATAAGTGTCTATTCTATTGTTGAGGCACTCGGGCAATGCAGTTATGATAAGGAGAGTTTTATTATCGGAGGGGGATCCATTTACCGGCAGTTTATGCCTTTAGCGAATAAATTATATATTACTCATATTCATAAGCATTTTGATGCTGATACTTTTTTTCCTGAAATTAAAAATGAAGAGTGGCAAGAAATATCAAGGGAAAGTTTTCCACCTGATGAGGTGAATAATTTCTCTTATTCTTATGTTACTTATATCAGGAAGTCTTCAGTCTGACAAACTTTTCAATATTATTTTGTCCGGATCAGGTTTTTTGTTTCTTCTTTTTTGCTGCCGGGAAAAGTACATTATTCAATATTAGTCTGTAGCCAGCAGAGTTAGGAAAAAGGTTCAGGTCAGTAGGAGGGTCACCAACAAAATGCTGATAATCTTCAGGATCGTGACCGCCATAAAATGTCCATGTGCCATTGCCGTATTCACCATGAATATATCTTGCCTCACCGGCAGCTTTATTTTCTCCCATGATAAGCATGTTAGGCTTACAGCATGATTTTTTAAAGGCTGTAGTCTGGCCCATAAAACCCTTGATAACACTTTCATGGTTTTGGCAAAGCATAGTTGGAACAGGATCCCATTTTGCTGAGAAATCGAAGAGAGTAAAAAAATCATTTTTTCTATTTACTTTTCTGCTTTGTGTAACATCAATTGATGAGATCTCATAATCGTATGGACTTGATTTTAGGGTAAAATCAGTAAAAGCAAAGCATTTGCTGAAGTCAAGTTTTTGTTGTGCGTCTGGATCGGGTGGGTCTCCATCAAACATGACATCACAAATATCTACACCTTCAGCAGCCAGAGCAATATCGTAGCTGTCAGGGGCGGAACACATGGCGAATAAATATCCACCGCCGGCAACGAAATCACGTATTTTTCCTGAAACTGCAAGTTTAAGTTGCGAAACCTTATTGAATCCAAGTTTCTGTGCAATATCTTCAGAAGCTTTTTGATTCTCCTTGTACCAGGCAAAATTCCTATACATAAACCAGAACTTGCCATATTGTCCTGTGAAATCTTCATGGTGTAAATGGAGCCAGTCATATAATGGTAATACACCTTCGAGTATTTCTTCATCATAAACAACATCATAAGGTATCTCGGCGTAAGTCAAAACGAGTGTAACAGCATCATCCCACGGTTGGTTAGTTTTTGGAGAATATACGACTATTTTTGGGGCAATGTGTAAATTAATAATATCCATATTAACTTCCGGATCCGCAATTTCCTGTAAAATTGCCGTTGATTGGACATCCGCAATGATCTTGAAGGATACGTCACGTATTAAACATTCTCTTTCCAGCGTCTCATGGTATTTGAACATGAAACTGCCACCTCTATAGTTTATTAACCAGCTTACATCAACCTCATTTGATAGAGTCCAATAGGCAATGCCATAAGCTTTAAGATGATTTTTTTGTGTTTTATCCATTGGAATAAGGATATAAGCACCTTGTACAATGCTTATAAAAAGCAGGAATAAGATTATCAGGAAATATCGTTTCATTTTCTTCGGAAATTAATATTACTAATCCTCAAAGCTTTCAGTTCGACCTGCCTTGCAGGAATAAAAAAGAGAACAAAATTAAACAAAAATTATTGTAAGTTATCGGGGAAAATCAATATGGGATATCTTCACTTTGTATATCAGTATCTTGCATGTTATTCATTTTGGATTGAACCGTTTTATATATCCTCGAATCATCTTCACCTGATATTTCTAATGCATCTTCAGCAGAATCTTCGACCTCTATATCTATAAATTTTGCAAAATTTGGAACAAACCTTAGATTAATATCCTTGAGTGCACCATTACGGTGTTTTGCAATGCTGATCTCAGCAAGCCCGTGAGTAGGATTTCCTTGTTCATCAACATCTAACTTATAGTATTCCGGACGATAAATAAAGATAACAATATCAGCATCTTGTTCAATAGCACCGGATTCCCTTAAATCTGATAATATTGGTTTTTTTGTACCACCTCTTGTTTCAACACTACGACTTAATTGTGACAGAGCGATAATAGGGATATTAAGTTCTTTTGCAAGGCTTTTAAGTGATCTGGAAATATTACTGATCTCTTCTTGTCGGTTCCCCATAGATTTTCCACTTCCTGACATTAGTTGAAGGTAGTCAATAAAGATTAGCTCAATATCATGTTGTGCTTTTAGCCTTCTGCACTTGGCTCTTAATTCAAAGATTGTTAATGCAGGTGTATCGTCGATAAATATTTGAGCATCAACCAAATTTCCGATTTTTGCATTCAACTGTTCCCATTCATAGTTTTCCAGGGTTCCTCTCCTCAACTTATCAGCTGCCAGGGAAGTCTCACTTGAGATCAGCCGTGTTACAAGTTGTATGGCTGCCATCTCCATTGAAAAAATAGCGACAGGTTTTTTGAAATCTATTGCAACATTTCTTGCAATTGAAAGAGCAAGGGCAGTTTTTCCCATGCCCGGCCTGGATGCAATAATTATTAGGTCTGACTTTTGCCAACCAGATGTAACCCTGTCCAGTTCAGTAAAACCGGAAGGAACACCACTTAAATGTCCTTCATGACTTTTAGCAGCCTCTATTTGTTCAATAGCTTCCGAAACAAGAGATTGCATATTTTCCGAGCTTCGGCGTAAATTGCTTTCATTGATAGCAAATAAGTTCTTCTCGGCTTCGTCAAGCAATTCAAGAACATCTGTTGTGTCTTCAAATGCATCTTTGATAATTTCCGATGAGGTCCTTATGAGTTCTCTCTGTATAAACTTTTGAGAGATGATCCTTGCATGGAATTCAATATTTGCAGAAGAGGCAACCCTGTTAGTGAGCTGGGTGATATAGTAAGGGCCACCAACAATCTCAAGATCCCCACTATTTTTTAACTCATTGGTGACTGTTAAAATATCTATTGGCTCAGAACGGGAGAATAAGTTGTGAATAGCAGTAAAAATTAACTGATGTGCTTCTCTGTAAAACACTTCGGGTTTTAAAATATCGATAACAGCGGTAAGAGCATTTTGCTCGAGCATAAGAGCTCCTAGAACAGCTTCCTCTAGATCAATAGCTTGTGGGGGAACTTTACCATGTTCAAAAACAGCTTGGGGAGAAGTTGATAAACTACTTCTTTTTTTGCGTTTATCCAGTGTTTTTTTTGTAGTTTCTTCCATAGGTCAAAATTAGGTTATAATCATCTTTTTATAGTGATTTTTTAGAGAAATATTTATTAACAAATGTAATGTTTTGAAACTGTGGGGTATAGTCTTGTTATGCTTTTTGATAACTGTTTTCCAAATAAAACTATCTTTGCACTTTTTATTCAGTAATTGGAAATTCATAATTCATAATTCAAATAAATATGCTCAATAAATTATTAATCTCCCTGCTTTCTATAATGCTCGCATTTGCAGGCTTTGCCCAGGAAAACACTAATATTTCAATCTCAGGAATTCTGAATAATGCTAATGGTAGTGAGGAAATCCATCTTAAAGAATTTGCAAATAATAATCCTCCCGTTGCTACATCAAAAGTTGCGCAGGACGGTAGTTTTTTATTAATAGCATTTATTTCCGATGCAGATATTTTTAGACTGCAACTTGGTGATGAGAATTTTATTTCATTGATAATTGATCCGGGCGAAAAGATAAGTATTCATGCAGATGCCGATAATCTAAATCATAATTTGAATATTTCAGGTTCTGTCCAGACCACATTATTGTATACTGCCGGAAACAACATTAATCTATATGAACTGAAACTGGATAGTATAAATAAAAAGTATAAGATAATACATAAATCAGTTGCCGACAAGCAAGCCATTACTTCATTAAGAGAGGAATATAGCAGGATCAATAATGAAAGACTTAATTATATCACTGAATTTATTAAAACTAATCCTGAATCCCTTGCTTCTTTATTTGTTATTGAAAAGCTTGATATTGCTGATAACTTTAAACTTTATGATACTGTAGACAAATCATTATTTCCAAAATATCCTGACAATACTTTTGTAAAGAATCTACACTCCAGGGTGGAAAACCAAAGAAAGCTTGCGATAGGTTCATTAGCTCCTGAAATAATACTCCCTGATCCTGATGGTAACCTAAAAAAGTTATCTTCTTTACGTGGAAAAGTTGTTTTGATTGATTTCTGGGCAGCCTGGTGTGGGCCATGCAGGAGAGAAAATCCCAATCTTGTTTTATTATATTCAAAATACCATGATAAAGGTTTCGAGGTTTTAGGAGTCTCTCTTGATAAAAGCAGGGATTCATGGCTTAAGGCTATTGAAAGTGATAAACTTGTCTGGACTCAGATTAGTGACCTTAAGTTTTGGAATTCAGAAGCTGCAAAAGAATATCAAGTTAAATCTATCCCACATACAGTTCTTCTCGACAGAGAAGGTAGAATTATCGCAAAGAAACTGCGAGGTAAAGCTCTGGAGAATAAACTGGAAGAACTCCTCAGCGAATAAGATCAGAATTTTTCTAAGTTTTATTTAAGAAATGATCAATATTTTGTATATTGTATCATTTATATTATTGTGTGATGTACAGCTTTCCTTTTATATCGGCTTTCGTAATATTATTGGGTCTTCCTTTTATTATTGTTCCTGCCCAATCACCAGAAACGATTAATCCTTCTGTTCTTGGTTTGAGGTCTCATTTAGGATTCGTTCTTATTCATTCCAGGGATATCAGACCAATGAAAAATACCTACCCTTTCGGAATTGGAATTGACCTGAAGAAAAGATATACTTCAAGGAAAACCTGGGAAGCATATGGTTGTTATCCAATGATTGGGTTCTCATTTACATATTGGAATTTTAACAATCCAGAGATACTTGGACAAGGTATGTCGGCTTTATTTTTTGTGGAACCCTTCTTTGGTTTTCGGAGAATGGTAAATGTTTCGCTTCGTGCAGGACTTGGATTGGCATATCTTGGCAATCCTTATGATGAAGTTGAGAATCCTCAAAACCTTTCGTTTAGCTCCCATCTTGGCTTTCCGCTGTTGTTAAGTATTAATCTGAATTATCAGCTTAATCCTGAATTGAACCTGAATATAGGTGCATGTTATAATCATATTTCAAATGGAGGTGTAAAATATCCGAATAAAGGGATTAATTATCCTTCTGTTACCTTTGGGCTTGATTATTATATAAAACCGGTAAAATATCAAGAATTTCCAAAGATGGACTGGCGTGATGATACTCTGAGCAGAAAGCGTCATGACGTTATAATATTTCTAGCTTTAACGGGTATGGAAGCAGATGAAAAGGCACAATACATGGTATTTGGAGTGGCTTTAAATTTTAGTTATAGAGTTGCCAGAATAAGCGCAATGAACGCTGGTTTTGAATGGGTTGTTGATGAAAGTTTAAAAAAACGAATAGAGAGAGATTCTCTTGATGTTGATTACCAGAGGGGTTCACTTTTGTTTGGTCATGAATTTCTATTAGGTCGTTTTGTTTTCAGTCAACAACTTGGAGTTTATTTGTATGACCCTTATCATCGTAATGATCCGGTATATCAACGATATGGGCTGAATTTTAAGGTAAGCAAGAAGTTCTTTATAGGAATCAATCTGAAAACCCACAGACATATAGCTGATTTTATGGATTTAAGGTTTGGGATTTCTTTTTAGTCATTCAATGGTCATTTGCTTCGCGTCATTCGATGGTCATTTGCTTCGCGTCATTCAATGGTCATTTGCTTCGCGTCTTCCGACTCCAGACTTCTGGCTTTCCCTTCAATCATTAACCATTAATAATTTATCATTGATAATTAATTTATTCTTTCATTCAGAAAAATTGAATATATTTGTTTTGAAATAATTAAGCTTCTGGTAAAGAATATATTCGACATGCGTATAGTCGGGTGTTAGCAAACATTAATAATATATGTCATGAAAAAGACAATAGTCCTTCAGATAATACTCTTTCTAGTTGTAGGTTCACTTAATGGTCAAACAATCTTTCAAATTGATTCCACTTCGAAATGGATTCAAGAAGAAATATATATTGAGACAGGAAACTTGTATGAGAAAACTAATTTCGCTTTAACTGTTCAAGGAGATACACTTATTAACAACACTATCTATCTCAAAATGTATAAAGATGGAAAAAAATACACATATAATCATTCTCATAATTCCTGGATAGATACAATAAGAGATGAATATTATGGAGCTATATTATATGATTCTAATAAAATTCTTATGATCTTTCCTAATTCTTTTGATCAGATCCCAATGTATAACTTTAACGTGAATATTGGGGATACCATTATGTCATATATTGGTGAAGGATTAGTTGTCCTAAATATTGACACATTAAGTGATGGAAGAAAAAAATGGATTACAAATGTCAGTAATTTTTTCATAGTTGAAGGTATTGGAAGTAATTGGGGCTTTATTCAAGGCCATTATGCAATTTACTATTCAAAGAGTTTTGAAGCAACGTTAGGTTGCTATTATCAATATGATACTTTACAATTTACATACAACCAACAGGTTTGTGACTATAATTATATGGGGATACCAAATAATCATATAGATCATCAATTGTTAATATATCCAAATCCTGTTAGAGATATATTGAGAATTGATGTTAAGGATATAATTCTTGAATCTGTTATTATTTATGATGCCAAAGGACAGATACATAAAATCGATAATTCATGTAATAAATATATTGACGTTTCAAATTTAGCTTCAGGATTATACATTATAAGAATTAATGATAAGTACACATTCAAAGTTATTAAAGATTAACGTTTGCCAACACATGCTATACGATAATTGCTGCGCAATTCCGATTTTTAAAGCTGCGCAATAAAAATTATGGAAAGAAAAAAACTAAAAAGAAAACCCGCAACCCGAAACTCAATCCACGACCTGAACATTCCCCTCATCAATCTTCTCTTTACCCTGGTAACACAAAAATATCTGTGCCACGGTAAGCACATCTTTCTGGCAATACTTTACAATTCGTTCCAGATCATTTTCTTCCCAGTATACTCTCGCAATATCACTGCCATTGATATCATCTTTCGGGGAAGGGATATCAAATAAATGTGCAAGCAGGACAAGAGATGTATAATGTTTGTAGTCTCCAAACTTCCAGAGCTCCATTGTATCAAGGTGAGTTACTTCCCATGGTTTCTTTCCTGCAGTATCCAGTATGGAAGGCAAAGGGATTTTATTTATCAGCATTCTTCGGGCGATATAAGGAAAGTCAAATTCCTTACCATTATGTGCACATAGTAACTGATCTCTTTTATTGAAATAATTGCTTCTGAGTAAATCGCTGAATTCTGTTAATAATATCTTTTCATCATGGCTGGAAAATGATTTAATTCTGAACACTTCACCTTTTAGATATCCTACAGAAATGCAAATTATTTTGCCAAACTCAGCATATATGCCTGCTCTCTCATAAAGAGCTTCTGCTTCATCATCTTCATTCTTTTTAATATTATCTGCTTTTTTATCCCATAAAGCCTTGAGTTCAGTGGATAGCTCTTTGTAATTTTTCTCCCTGGGTACCGTTTCTATGTCCAGGAACAGTATCTTTTCAATATTGTATTGGCTAAGCATGGTAGAGTTTATTTGTTTAACATTAGTAAATTAATAAAGACATTTAATAGAACACAGATGACACTGATGAGACAGATATTCACTGATCAGTGTAAATCAGTTGCATCAGTTTAATAAGTGTTCCATATCTTTGTATCAAATTTAGAAAAAATTATTTCAACTAAAATGAGAAGGAATTATATTTTCATATTGTTATTAATTTCCTTTCTGATGTTAGTAGTACTTTCATGCACAAAGGTAACCGATGAAATTGATCCGCAGATAATAATTGAGTCTCCCGTAGAATTCACATCCTTTAATCTCCCTGACACTATGTTGATTAAAGCAGTTGTGAGTGATGATAATAATGTTGAAAGTATTAAGATATCTGTTACAGATGAGAATTTTGTAACAGTTTTTGGTGCATATTCATATCCACCAAGCGGAAATCCGACAAACATCGAAGATGAGTTGGTAATTGATGATGTCTTGATGGAGAGCGGTATATATTATCTCAAAATTAGAGTTTATGATGGGGAAAACTCAAAGAATGCTTTTAGGAAAATATATATTAATGAGGTGCCCCGTGAACTGGAAAATGTTATTGTTATTACTAAGAATGCAGGATATTTGAGTGTACAGAATATTGATGCTGGCTTTTCTTTGGGAACATTATTTAATATTGATTGCTCATATGAAGTGTCGGAAATTAGTGCTCGTTATCAACTTTTGTATATTGCCGGGAAATATTATGATTGGATGAAAGCATGCGATATAGAAAAAGGTACAGTAGAGTGGACGCTTAGTGGAGTAAACCATCCTCCTTTGCCATACTTCAGGAATTTGTATTTTAAGGATGATTTATTGTATGTTTCAACCAGCAGAGGTGAGGTTCTTGCCTATAACCAGGACAAGATAGTGCTTTATTCCACATTATTGCCGCAAAATCGAGTCCCGGGAGTTTGTATTGAACATGATAATTTCTTAGTTACCGAAACTAGTGAAATATCAGGATTTCATTCATATCTGACTACTTTTTTTGCAACAAGTGGTTCGTTTTTTAATGAACGTATAATTGATATGGATGTTATTGGATTGTATTCAAAGGGTGAAAACAGAATTTATTGCATTACAAATACCTCATTAGTTGGAGGTATTTATGTTTATAACCCCCAAAGCAATGGCCTGGATGAAGTCAGGATTTTTGAAGGAAATCTGCTTATTGCCTCTGAGCAAATAGATGATAATAATTTGTTCCTTGCTTTTAGTGATGGAGTGCATATCTATAATTATAACCTGAATAGCCTAACATTATTTGTTATAAATAGCTCAGTCCTGACAATGAGTTTTGATGATCTGAACAATATCCTGTATATTGCAGAAAGTAATAGGGTAAGTTCTTTTACTTATCCACAGGGGACTCTTGTTAATTCTATTGATGTGCCAAAGGATGTGGTAAATATGCATCTTCATTATAACAAATAAAGTACTTAGAGTGCCTTGAGTACTTGGAGTGCCTTAAGTTAGAAAAAATGTTTGTGAAAGATTATCAGTTAGTTGTAAGCAAGGATGGTTCACATACTATTTATGTGCCTGAACTGAATGAGCATTATCATTCTGTATTTGGTGCTATACAGGAGTCGAATCATGTTTTTATTCGGGAGGGATTTGATAAAATAGTTAAGAATGACATTAATATTTTGGAGATAGGATTTGGAATGGGATTAAATGCTTTACTGACATGTCTTAAATCTGATAAAGTGAATCGGATTGTAAATTATACAAGTATTGAACCATTTCCATTGGATACAACAGTATGGAATAAACTAAACTATCCTGAGCTTTTAGAGGAAAAGGATGCTAAAAAAGTATTTTTCAAAATTCATGAAGCAGAGTGGGGGAAAGCAGAGCTTATTATTGGATCATTTGAATTATTGAAGATCAGGAATACACTTGAAGAAATAAAACTACCGGAAGCTTTTTATGATATTGTTTACTTTGATGCTTTTTCTCCTGAAGTTCAACCATCACTTTGGTCAGAGGACAATTTTCTTAAAATAAATAAAGCAATTAAAAGCGGAGGAATATTAGTCACTTATTCGAGTAAAGGAATCGTAAAGCAAGCATTGAGAGCTGTAGGATTTGAAATAAAGCGTTTACCCGGACCGAAGGGTAAGCATCATATGTTGCGAGCCACCAGATAAGTTGGTAGTGGCAGTAGCAGTGGCAGTAGCAGTAGACAGTAAACTATAGATTCGTAATCATTACTGATGCGTTAATATTTTATTGAAACTAAATAAGTTAAGTTGTTCTTTGACATTTTGATTGATTTTAAATTTGGTAAATAGTTCATTTAGAGGAGTTTTAGAGAAAGCAGAAATTCC